>Ga0172379_10001499_pt1 | contig 46017 bp, 38 predicted proteins | sample GrowelOW334metaG_FD_119756 | JGI IMG/M metagenome (GOLD analysis project Ga0172379, IMG submission 119756) | Groundwater microbial communities from an aquifer near a municipal landfill in Southern Ontario, Canada - Groundwater well OW334 metaG | ecosystem: Environmental > Aquatic > Deep...
CTGTAACATGGAGACAGACGTGAAACTTCAGATCGAAATGACGATCGAGAAGGGACGCGGATATGTTCCTGGTGTAGAGAACAAACCTGTTGATGAGGAGTTCGGAGTCATTCCAATCGATTCGATTTTCACTCCAATCAAGAATGTGAAATATTCGGTCGAAAACTATCGTGTGGAACAGAAAACTGACTATGAAAAGTTGGTGATTGATATTCATACAGATGGTTCTATTCACCCAAAAGATGCACTGAAGGAAGCAGCTAAAATTCTGATTTACCATTTCATGCTCTTCTCTGACGAGAAAATCACACTCGATTCTGATGAGAAATTTGCCAACGAAGAGTTTGATGAGGAGATCCTGCACATGCGTCAATTGCTCAAAAATAAACTGGTCGATCTTGATCTCTCGGTTCGCGCACTCAATTGTCTAAAGGCAGCTGATGTGGAAACACTTGGAGAACTGGTTACATATAACCGGAATGACCTGTTGAAATTTAGAAATTTTGGCAAGAAATCCTTAACAGAACTTGATGATTTGTTGGTAAATCTCAATTTGAGTTTCGGGATGGACATCAGTAAGTATAAATTAGACAAGGAATAATTGAAATGAGACATAGAAAAGGTTTTAATCATTTAGGTAGGACCAGCTCTCACCGGAAGGCAATGCTTTCCAATATGGCAAATTCTCTTTTGCTTCACAAACGCATCGCTACAACCCTTGCAAAAGCAAAAGAGTTGAGGGTTTTTGTTGAACCATTGATTACACGTGCCAAAGAGGATACCACCCACAACAGAAGGGAAGTATTCAGCGATTTGAAAAGTAAATCAGTAGTAACAGAACTTTTCCGTGATATTATCGTGAAAATCGGAGATCGTCCGGGTGGATATACCAGAATCCTGAAAACTGGTAACCGTATCGGTGACAACGCAGAGATGTGTATCATTGAACTGGTCGATTACAACGAGAACATGCTGTCAACACCAAAAGTTGACACCACCAAAAAACGCAGAGTACGGAAACCAAAGAAAACAGAGACAACTGCAATAGAGAGTAAAAAAGTTGAGGCTGCCTCAGAAGAAGCGGCTTCCTGATCGCTCCAAGTTGAATTATAAAAGAAAGCCATCCTCCCGGGGATGGCTTTTCTTTTGTGTTAGGTGCAATTTCGAATTAAAATCAGATTAATAAAATTTTTACATCCATTGTTAGATAAATATATAAATTGATTCATTTTTTATGTAATTTTCACCTGACTATCGGATGGATCTTCAAAATCGCTTTTTGGGGCAGTGACGGTTGTGAGCTTACGGATATAAATAACTAACATAATAAACTCTTTATGGATTACATTAAAGAAAAACTTTTGAAGAAGGGTGAAGAAGAGCGCCTTGTTGTAAAACGTTTGATCAGTGAGTATGGGAGCACTGTGCTTGAGTCGGTTACTATCGATCAGGTACTTACCGGAATGAAAGGGATTACAGGCCTGCTCACTGTAACCTCTAAGCTCGACCCCAATACAGGAATTACCTACCGTGGATATTCCATACCTGAGATACAACAAAAATTGCCGAAAGTCAGGCCGGAAGGGGAACCCCTTTCTGAAGGTCTGTTCTACCTTTTTCTTTTGAATGAGATTCCTACCAAAGCTGAAGTTGATGCCCTTAGCAAGGAGTGGATACGGCGTAGTGAGTTGCCCGAACATGTGATCGAAATTATGGATGCAATGCCTCTCACCAGCAAACCAATGACTCAGTTCAGTACGGCCATTCTTGCCATGGCAACCGAGTCAAAGTTTCAAAAGGCGCACCGCGACGGATTGCACAAAAATGATTATTGGGACACTACTTTTGAAGATGTAATGGACTTGATTGCCCGTCTTCCGGTTGTTGCAGCTTACATCTATCGCAAGAATTTCAAAGATGGGAAATTCATTCCTCCGGATCCAAACCTCGATTGGGCAGCCAATTTTGCCCATATGATGGGTTATGACCAGGATGAAGTATACCGTCTTTTCAGGATGTACATGATGGTTCATGCCGACCATGAAGGGGGCAATGTCTCAGCACATGCAACCCATCTCGTCGGGTCGGCGCTGAGTAATCCTTATTACTCTTATGCCGCAGGTATGCTGGGACTGGCTGGTCCGTTGCACGGATATGCCAATCAGGAGGTAATCAACTGGATTTTCGAGATGCAGGAAGAGATTGGAGTCAGTGAAAACAAAGAGGAGGAAAGGGAGAAAATTGAAGCCTATGTCAGAAAGACCATTTCTTCGGGTCAGGTGGTTCCAGGATATGGACACGCCGTACTTAGGGTAACTGATCCGCGCTTTACTGCACAACAGTTGTTCGCTAAGAAATACGTAGAACATGATAGTTTGGTTGATACCGTTAACCATCTTTACGATATCGTCCCTCCAATTCTTAAGTCGCTCGGCAAAATAAAGAACCCATGGCCCAATGTCGATGCATTCTCAGGTTCCTTACTCCAGCATTATGGAATTACAGAGCACTTCTTCTATACGGTTATGTTCGGTGTGAGTCGTTCCCTGGGCGTTCTTGCCCAGTTGGTTTGGGACAGAATGTACAATTTGCCTCTGGAAAGGCCATCTTCAGAAACATTGGAGTTCTTCAAGAACAAAGCGGGGATTTAGGGCCTATAATATTACACAACTTGTCCCGATACTTCGGGAGAGTTGCACAGAGAAGCACAGAGGTCCACAGAGTTTATAATTATTTTATCTCTGTGTTTTTCTGTGCAACTCTGTGTAACTTTTTTATGTCACCAATGTTGAGAATATGCCATACAACGGGTTAAACGAATTTATAGAAGTACTTGAGCGCGAAAACGAACTGATCAGAATCAGTCAAAAGGTTGATACTGTTCTGGAAATTACCGAAATTGTTGACCGTATCTCTAAAAGTCCGGGAGGAGGGAAGGCGCTTTTGTTTGAAAACAATGGAACGGCTTTCCCGCTTTTGATTAATGCATTTGGTTCAGAGTCAAGAATATGTATGGCGCTTGGACATCATTCGCTCGATGCTATCGGAGCTGAACTGGAAGAGTTGTTTAAACAACTGGCTGGTCCTTCGGGGAGTCTGCTGGACAAACTAAAATTGCTTCCATTACTTTCAAGGATTGCCTCCTGGATGCCAAAAAAGAAATCAGGCAGAGGAAGGTGTCAGGAGGTTGTAATGGCCACACCCGATTTGACCAAACTGCCTGTTCTCACTTGCTGGCCCGCCGACGGTGGGCCATTCGTGACGCTGCCCGGAGTTGTTACCCGTGATCCGGAAACTGGTGTCCGCAATGTAGGAATGTACCGGATGCAAATTTTGGGACCAGATACCACCGGAATGCACTGGCACAAACATAAAACCGGCGCCCGGCACTATTTGGGGTATAAAAATGCCGGCAAAAAGATGCCGGTATCCGTTGTGTTAGGAGGAGATCCCGCCTATACCTATGCTGCAACTGCGCCACTTCCGGACCAAATTGACGAATACATGTTGGCCGGGTTTCTTCGGAAAAAGAAAGTTGAGCTTGTAAGGTGCCTGACCAACGATCTGGAGGTGCCGGATGATGCAGACATCGTGATTGAAGGATATGTTGATCCCGCTGAGGAGCTGGTTTGGGAAGGCCCTTTCGGCGATCATACCGGTTTTTATTCACTTGCTGATTGGTATCCCAAATTTCATGTCACCTGCATCACCCACCGGAAGGGCGCGATATATCCCGCCACCATAGTCGGGATACCTCCCCAGGAAGATGCCTACATCGGTTTGGCCACGGAGAAAATATTTCTGGCGCCTATGAAGCTGACCATGATGCCCGAACTAAAAGACCTTTACCTTCCGGCCGTAGGAGTCGCACACAACCTGACGCTGGCCAGGATCGATAAAACCTATGCAGGACAGGCATTGAAGACCATGAATGCCATGTGGGGGGCAGGACAGATGATGTTTAACAAGATCATGGTAGTGACCGATCATGCCAATCCATGGATTGACATGGAAGCTTTTGTCAGGAAAGTGTGCATTGAGATTGATCCGGTTCACGACATCATTTTTTCTTCAGGCCCCATGGATGTATTGGACCACTCCTCATCCAAATTCGCATTTGGATCCAAAATGGGTATTGATGCGACCACCAAATTCCCGGAGGAGATGTATAGGGAGCCTATCGGAAGTATGCTTCCAGGATCGGAATTATTCGACCAAATTACCTCGGATATTCCCGCAATCAAAACTGTTCAGGCCTCCCTGCTTGACAAGGGTATTTCGGTATTGATTCTTGGAATTGAGAAGAAACAGGATTTTCGTCCGGATATATTCACAGAAGCTCTTTTGAGAATACCTGTCATACAGCAGGTTAAATTCATTTTGTTAGTGGATGCGGCTTTGCCTATCGCGAATCTGGATGCTGTGGTCTGGTATGTAACCGGGAACATCGATCCCAAAAGAGACTGCAAAATTTTTGAGGCAACTCATTCAGGAGAAGTTTCGCACCTGGTGGTGGATGGCACACGTAAGACATTTCAATCTGATGGTTTTCAACGCGACTGGCCCAATCCGGTAGTCTCTTCTGCCGAAACAATAAGCCTGGTCGACCGGAGGTGGCTCGAGTATGGTTTAGGTACAATGATCCCTTCTCCATCGCTTATTTATTCCCCGCTCAAACGAGGGGAAGGTGCAATCGCTGAATAATGTCTGTATTTGAAGTACTCTTAAAGTGATAAAAACCATCAGAGAGTTGTTTAAAGAAGAATACAGATTGTTGGTGCGAGAGATCAGGATCAAATCCAATATTCTTTATTGATGCCTAACTGGAAGGTCTGAAACGGTTTCAACAATGTCAGAAAGGAAAAGTGGATCTGACGATGCTTTTTTTAACATTGCGATTTTCACTTCTCTAATCTCATCAATATCCTCAATAATTACTCTAACCATTTTTTTTGACTTGAATCTTTCAGGCAGATTAATTATTAGTTGATTATTCTTTTGAATATCGTATGTTTTTTCAAAAGTCATATTTGCTTTTTTTGTAAAATACAAAATAATTGGTTCAATGTCGTTTTGTATGGGTGAATAAGAGCGCAATAGTTATAATACTCCCAAATATTGAACCAAAAGGGTTGGTGAGCTAAGTTAATATTTGGCGATTTTTTCTTACATTTGGCAGTATTGCGTCTAAATCATTCAGACAACAAGATAATTTTGGACGTTCATTTAATATTTTACAACCATGAAATCTTTAAAAGGTTCAAAAACAGAGCAAAATCTGTTGAAAGCATTTGCCGGAGAATCCCAGGCCAGAATGCGTTACGACTACTTTGCCAAGCAGGCAAGAAAGGAGGGTCTTGAGCAGATCGCCGCAATCTTTGAAGAGACTTCCATGAATGAACGGTCGCATGCAAAGCAATTCTTTAAATTTTTGGAAGGAGGAATGGTTGAAATAACAGCTTCCTATCCGGCTGGAATAATTGGTTCTACGCTCGATAATTTAAAGGCTGCCGCAGATGGTGAGAATGAGGAATGGACAGATTTATATCCTGAATTTGCCCGTATTGCAGAAGAAGAGGGATTCAAAGCGGTAGCCGCCATTTTTAAAATGATTTCGAAAGTTGAGAAGGCTCACGAAGAACGATACAGAACTTTGTTCGACAATCTGGAATCGGGGATGGTATTCAAACGGGGGGAGAAAGTCGTTTGGAAATGCCTCGTCTGCGGATATTTGCACGAGGGGCTTAGCGCACCGCTAATTTGTCCCGTATGTGAACATCCTCAGGCTTATTTCGAAATTCAGGGGAAAAACTATTAAGCTTTATGACTGATCTTTACAAGTTTATACGTTCTTTGCCCAAAGCTGAGTTGCACCTTCACATTGAGGGGACCATGGAACCAGAACTCATTTTTCTACTGGCTGAGCGCAATGGCATTGAATTGAAGTATAATTCTGTAGAGGCCTTGCGTAATGCCTACCATTTCGATGATTTACAGGATTTTCTGGATTTTTATTATGAAGCTGGTAGTGTGTTGCTGAGGGAACAGGATTTCTATGACCTTACCTGGGCCTATCTGCTGAAAGCAAAAGAGAACAATATTGTGCACACGGAGGTGATGTTCGACCCCCAGACGCACACCTCGCGGGGAGTTCCATTCAGTGCCGTGATCGGAGGCATCTACCGTGCATTGGCAGATGGTTATGAGCAACTTGGGATTTCATTCCGGTTGATCCTCTCCTTTTTGAGGCACCTGAGTGAAGAGGATGGATTTAAGACTTTGGCTGAAGCTGCTCCTTTTCAGGGATGGATTACTGCTGTTGGCTTGGACTCCTCTGAAAGAAATTTTCCTCCTGATTTGTTCGCCAACCTTTTTGATAAAGCCCAGGAGATGGGATTCTTAACTGTTGTCCATGCGGGGGAAGAGGGACCACCGGAGAACATATGGGCGGCGCTGGATCTATTGAAGGCATCCCGCATCGATCATGGAAACAGTGCGCTGGAAGATCCTGATCTGGTCGATGTGCTGGGCATCTACGAAATTCCGCTGACCTCCTGTCCGCTTTCCAACCTGAGGTTGAAGGTGATTCAAAAGATGGAAGATCATCCGTTGAAAGAGATGATGGACAGGGGTATCAAAGTGACGGTCAATTCAGACGATCCGGCCTATTTTGGAGGATACCTCAATGATAACTTTATCGCGGTTGCAGATGCGCTTCAACTTTCGAAAGAGGAGATTGTCCAGCTGGTCAAAAACTCCTTCGAGGCATCGTTTATCAGCGACGGAGAGAAAAGAACTTTCCTTAAAAAAGTAGAAGAAGCTGCGGGAATTTAATATATATAAGAACTTTTCCAAAGTTTCTGCTTACAAGCAATGATTGTGCGTAGCTAACAACTTTGGAAAAGTTTCTTCTATTAAATGAAGGATAAAGGATAAAGGATAAAGGATAAAGTAAAAAGGATAAAGTAGAAGACGCCGCAATGTTGATTTGCGGCGTCTTCTACATAAAATCAAAGAGAAAATGGTCAATTCAGTCCGAATGCCACTTTATCCTTTTTACTTTATCCTTTATCCTTCATTTATGGTTTCGGGTACCCGTCCATCTGGTGCAGGTTATCGCTAATCTCCTTTTCAGACATCTCGTAGTCGGAAAGTTCCCCGCGCATGTATTTGTCGTAGCCGACAAGATCCATCATCCCATGACCGGAAAGGTTGAAAATGATCACTTTTTCTTTCCCTTCCTCTTTTGCTTTTTTCGCTTCGCGGATAGTTGCCGCAATGGCGTGGGTCGTTTCAGGAGCCGGTACTATTCCCTCCGTTTTGGCAAAAAGCATTCCTGCCTCAAAACATTCAGACTGATTAATGGCGATCGGAGTTACATAACCAGCTCTTACGGCAGCGCTTACCAATGGTGACATTCCGTGGTAACGCAAGCCGCCAGCATGAATGGGAGCCGGGATAAAGTTGTGTCCCAAACTGTACATTGGAAGAAGAGGTGTCATTCGGGCCAGATCTCCATGATCGTACATGAAGGTCCCTTTTGTAAGGGTCGGGCAGGAAGCAGGTTCCGCACCAATGATTTCAATGTCGGCGCCGTTAATTTTATCCTGGATATACGGGAAGGCGAGACCCGCGAAATTGCTTCCGCCTCCGCAGCATCCAATTACGATATCCGGTTTTTTGATGCCGACTTTTGCCAGCTGCTTCCTGGCTTCCAGTCCGATAATAGTCTGGTGGAGCATGACATGGTTAAGCACTGAACCCAGACCGTATCTGGTTTTCCCGGTAGGGTCGGTAACAGCCGCCTCGACCGCTTCAGAAATTGCAATTCCAAGACTCCCGGGAGTATCCGGGAACTCTGCCAATACTGCACGTCCGGCAGCGGTTTCCATACTTGGACTAGCCACGCAGGTACCACCCCAGGTGTTCATCAGTATCTGGCGGAAAGGTTTTTGTTCGTAGCTCACCTTTACCATGAAGACTTTACATTCGATGCCACCAATCAGTGCACAGGCAAAGGAGAGTGCGCTGCCCCACTGACCGGCGCCAGTCTCAGTTGTGATCCGTTTGATGCCAAATTTTTTGTTGTAGTATGCCTGCGGAATGGCTGTGTTGGGTTTGTGGCTTCCGGCAGGGGAGACACTCTCGTTTTTGTAAAAGATCTTTGCAGGCGTGCCAAGCGCCTTTTCCAGTTCAAAGGCACGGATCAACGGACTGGGTCTCCAAATTTTTAACATATCCTGCACCTCATCGGGGATACTGATCCATCGTTCGGTACTGACCTCCTGTTCGATCAGGTTCATTGGAAATACCGGCGCAAGCATTTCGGGTGAGATGGGTTTGCCGTCGGGACCCAGCGGGGGCAACATGGGAAGATCGGCTGCCAGGTTGTACCATTGTTTGGGCATTTCCGATTCGTCGAGATAGATTTTCTTTTGCATGGTTTCTTAATTTATTGGATAGTAAAATATAAAAGAGTAAAGGGGAGATGCCTCGTAAACAGACATATCCCCTTTTATGGGTTAATTACAGGCATACCGCTTACGCATCTTGAATAAAGTCGTGCCAAAGCCAGTTCGAGCCCCTGTAATTTGTAAGTGTGATCATTGTTTTGCTTGTAAACTGTCAGCAAAAATAAAGATATATTTCAATTGTCAAAATGATTTAGTGAAAATAATAATAGAATGGGGGAAAGACAACTTAATTCCCATAAATTATAATCTTATACCAATGCTTGCAGTTATATAAAACATGTCTATTCCTCTTTCGCCTGCTAATAAATTCTGAGGAATAACATAAGCGGGAATCAATGAAGTATTGAATTTACCGGCTACGAAAACGATGGGAGCCGATATCTCATAGGAAAGAATATTGAAAGCTGATTTATTTACGGTTGTCTTATTATTCAAGGGGAAACCTAAGAAATTTTGTTTTTTGATATAGACTTCAGAAAATTTTTGGGTCCCAAAATTAATGTATGCTGAAGGATCAAAGGCAAAAGCCATTGGTTTGTTGGCAATTTTAATAATGAAGATGTGGTCAAGACCGGCAGTAGCTCCAAGGTCTGCGGTATTGCTATATTTTATATCAAAACCGGTATTGATGTTGATTATCTTATTGTTAAAGGAAAGGTTGATTCCTGTTTGATATTTTAAGGCCGATTGAACCAACGTGCTGGTTTTTTTATAGAGAAATTTCGAAATGAAAATATTTCCATTAATTTTCTTCGCTTGAGGTAGGCGGTACCCAGCTTCAATTGTAGAACCGGTATAAGTGAGTGGGAGTGAATAGTTCTGGACAAAAATAAAGTTACCCTGTGCATACAATCCGCATTTTAACTCGTATCCAACAGATGGAAACATACCACTACTTTGTAAACTGTCGGTACGTCCAAAATAATGCAGTTTTGACTGATAGTTTAGCGATGCAGTAAATTCGGCCTTTCTGATGCTGTCGTTTTGTGCTTTTATCGCAACCGGTGCAATTGCCATCATTATCAAAAGCAAAGTGGAACGGGCAAAATTTTTCATGATTAAAATTTTTCAGAAGATTTGGAGAAATATCATAATGATACAATCATGTAATATAAAAATAAAAGTCCCCTGGTATTTGCAATACACAGGAGACTTTCCCATCATTTAATTTATTTATTTCCCACTTTTATTTTACTGTCAGCCTGTACTGAGGTAGATGCATCAGCCTTTAAAGAAGGTTTAGCAGAAGCAGATTTTGCTTTGACATCGGCAACTTTATTCGCTGCTTTTGTTTTCGTTTCTGTTGTTGTTTCTTTTACTTCTGTTGTTGCAGGCTTTGCAGATACAGTTGCACTTCCGTTCATGGTTGTACTGGTACTGCTTTTCAATAAAGCATCTCCTTTTTGAACAGCAGAATGTTCATTGCTGTTCGCATGTGCTTGCTCACTGGCATTTGTTGAAGCTTCAATCATTCCTTTAGTGCTTTTAGCTTCTTCTGCAGGCTTGTTTGGTTCTCCTGTTTCCGGCCTACTTACATCAACATTGGCATCTTCCCTGGCGCTGGCGCTGTTATCTGTTTTTAGCCCTTTCTCATTTGCACCGGCTTTAGTTTCCACGGCATCACTTGAAAAGACAGAAGTTTGTGCATTTTGGGCAGAATTTACAGTTGCTTTTGAAGCTTTAACGGCAACATTCGTACTCGCTTTTACTGCATTGGTCGTAGCGTTTGTTGTCTTATTAACCGCATTAGTTGTAGCATTTGTTATTTTATTAACGGCATTGGTAACGGCTGTTGCTGCTTTAGTAGCATTAACTGTAGCATGAGTGGTACCCTTCAAAGAAGAGCCTGTTGCGATTTGTGCATTTGCAGCATTAAAAGACAAAAATAATAATGCTGCGACTGCCATTGAGGTGGTTACTAACTTTTTCATGATTTAATTTTTTAAAGAATTAAAATAAACTCATTTTCAACGTACGAATATATTAGTCGTTTAACGTCATAGCGAACAAAATCAGCTAAACTGGCAATTTCATCAATATAAGGCATTGTTCTTTAAGTCAACTGCTTATAGATATATTTATTGAATACTGGTCATTTGTATTCATAGAAGAAAATTTAGAATTTCTTACTGCATCAAGCTCATAAAAGATTGCGGTAACTAAGAAAAAAAAGGCCATCAGTATTTCTACCATGGCCTTTTCAACGTTACTAACTGCTTTTACTAAAACCCTAACTTTAAACTTTGTGAACTAAAATTTCGTGCGTAACCGGAATTCCTTTTTTTAATGTCGCCGCGACCCCGCAATAACGCTCATCCGACAATGAAACTGCCTTTTCAAGCTTTTCCATCGGAAGATCTTTACCCCAAAATTCATAGATAATATGCATGGAGGTAAAATGTTTTGGGTGCTCTTCGGTTACTTCACCTTCAACTTTTACGTTCAGATCAATAATTTCAACCCTCATTTTCTCAAGGATGGAGACAATGTCCATGCCTGTGCAGCCAGCCAGACCTACCAGTAACAAGGCTTTCGGCCTTGGTCCCAAATCTTCTCCTCCATTGGATTTATCTGCATCTATCGTAAGTTTATGGCCGTACAATTCAGTTTCGAAGGCCATTCCCTTTTTCCAGGAAAGATTTATTGCTTGCTTCATGATTGGGATTTATGGGATTGATTATGATTACTATGATTTAGTTTGATTCATGTTATATCTGAGCGTCGTACAGATCATTTTTTGATACGAAGCTGAATTGAAATTGTTTCAGCTTAGTTGGCAGTTACCTTCAAAACATCTTCTATTGCAGTGATGAAAGTGGCCTTTGGTAGCGCTCCCTGCGCCATCTGAGGTTGTCCATCCATCGGAATGAAAAGCAGTGATGGAATGCTTTGGATTCCAAACATGCCTGCCAGTTCGCGTTCCTCTTCCGTATTTACTTTATAGATATTCAACCTGGTACCATAAGAGGCCTGCAACTCCTCGAGAATTGGGGCGATCATCTTGCAGGGTGAACACCAGTCTGCATAGAAATCCACAATTGCGGGAGCATTTCCTTCAAATTTCCAATCTTTGTTTGCTTCAAAATTGAATACTTTCTCTTTGAAAGTATCTAGGGTTAAATGTTCAAGTGCCATAATTTTATATTTTCTAATTTATTAATTTGCTATTAGCAATTATTTGTATGCAAAAGTAAATTATATTTTCCAATAAAAAAACTTTTTAGTAAAAATATTTGCCAATAGCACAAAATGCCTTTGTAAATAGTTGACTTATTTGTAGTTTTGCATCAAAATATTTTTGATCATGGGAAAGGGGACTGAAATTTTAGGATTGGTATATGAGATGAAGAAAAGGTGCGCGGCGATTGACAATAAATTGATGGAGCATTTAAAACTCTCTCAGTCCGAACTACTCTTCTTCAGTTCCCTGGATCAATGTACCGGTATTAGTAGTCCGGAGCTGGCAAAGAACATGGGCCTGTCACCTTCACGCATCAGCAGGGTGATCGAGAAGCTGGTGGTGGATGGTTACCTCGACAGGAACATTGACAAAACTGACCGAAGGGCCATCACGCTTTGCCTGACGGATGAAGGTAAGAAAATTAGAGCGGAGATAGACAGAAACCGGCAGGAGTGTGAAGCGAGGCTGTTGAATGTGCTGCCACAGTCAGACATAGAAAAATTTCGTGAGATAATAGGGCGGATGATTAAGGAGATGTAGTTTTTTATGACTTTACCACGAAGGGCTCAAAGGGTTGCACAAAGGACTCCAAAGGATAGATAGTTAGTGAATTACGCGTTTGATGCCTTCTTTGAGATGAAGGACATTGAAATTGACCAATAATCCCAATTTGCAACCGGATAATTTCAGATAGGTCAAGATTTGTGCAAGATGTATGTCTGCCAGCGCTTCGATAGATTTCACTTCAACAATAACCACATTTTCAATCAACAGATCAATTCTATATCCAACTTCAAGATTTACTTTTTGATATACCATCGGCAAGGGTATTTGTTTTTCTACATAGAGACCTGATCGTTTCAACTCATAACACATAGCTTCGAGGTATGCGCTTTCAAGTAATCCGGGTCCAAGGGAAGAGTGAACCCGAAAACAACAATCCAAAGTAATTTTGAAAACCTCTTCAATGTCCATTTCAGTAATAATTTACTTTGTGAATCCCTTTGTGTTTTGCTTTGAGACCTTCGTGGTAAAAATTTTTCAAAATATCCTTACCACCAACGATCTCCTTCACCTGACTGTCGGCCATGAGTTTTAGCGAATAGTTGATGATCAGTTCGTTATCGTTGCCATAGAAATAGGTTTTCATTGAGCGGCTGTACCTGATATCCATGCCATACTGTTCAAGAATATGAAGAGATCGGAACAGATGGCTTTGGCTGATTCCAAGGGCTTTTGCGAATTCGGCGGGGGTGCCGGTTTGGCCGGAGTGGATCATCCTGTTCATTTTCTTGATTCGTTCAAAATGGTCAACCAACTTCATGGCAGGCGAGTGTGTTGTTCTTGAACTGTAGGCCCCATCCCTCCTCACTGTAAAATGGCAACTGCTTTTGCCACATACTGAAGTACCTGCCTTTCCGCTGCCACAAGCTGAGATGGGTTCCCTCTTCCACTACCAGTCCCTTCTCCAGAACAGCGATATGGTCAGCCTGGATAACAGTACTCAGCCGGTGCGCAATAACAAGGATGGTTTTTCCCTGGCTCTTCAGTCGTTGGATGGTCTCCTGTACAAATTGCTCCGACTCGTTGTCGAGTGAAGAGGTGGCCTCATCGAAGAGCATGATTTCGGGATCGCGGTAGAGCGCCCGGGCGATGGCAATTCTTTGTTTTTCCCCTCCCGACAAGGATGTTCCGTTCTCCCCAATCCAGCTGTTCAGTCCGGCCGGTAGATTTTCGACGAAAGCTTTCATTCCCAACTCCTGACAGATATCCATGACTCTCGAAATATCGGGATTGAACTCCCCGACTGCAATATTCTCGAGGATGGTGCCGGTAAAAAGATCGAGTCGTTGAGGAACGACCCCGACCATTTTACGCAAACTCACTGTCGAGACATGGTTGAGGTTGCACTCACCAATCTGGATGCTTCCTCCTGTTAAGGGGTATAGCTTCTGGATCAGGGCTACCAAAGTAGTTTTTCCCGAACCGCTCTCCCCAACGACTGCTGTAATCTCCCCTTTTTTGATGCAAAAGGAGAAATGATCGAAGACTTCGGTACGGGTTCCATAACTGAAATTCACCTGCCGGAATTCGATGTCTCCTGCTCTATCGCATGTGATGTCAAACTTGTTTTCATCCACTTCCTGGTCAAGGTCCATAATCTCAAACAGACGGTCAGCTGCAATCAGCGCATTCTGTATAGATTTATTCATGCCGATCAGGTTGGACGCCGGTCCTGTAAAATAGCCGGCAATGGCATAAAATGAGAGCAATTCACCCGGAGTTATTGATTGATCCATCACATAATAGGAGCCCACCCAAAGAAGAACAATTGTGGAAATCCTGCTGATTAATTCGGTTCCTGTGGAAGAAAAGAGGCTGTTGGTGGTGGAACAGTAGATCGACCTAAGCAGGTTGACAAAGCGTATTTCTGTCTTCAGGTTGGAGTAGGACTCCAGTCCAAACTCTTTGATGGTACGCACCGAATTAAGCGACTCAACCAGTTGGCTTTCCAAGTCGGCTGTGTCCTCCATTAGTTTTCTCTCCCTCTTTTTGTTCAGTTTGTTGGTGATCCAATAGATCAATCCATACAAAGGAAGAACTATGGAGACCACCAGCGCAAGTTTCCAACTATACAGGAACATCAGCACAAAGGAGAAAATTACAATGAAGAGACTCACCAACAGGGAGATGGCAATGTCGTTGATAAATGCACGAATTTTAACGGCATCATTGATCCTTGAGACAATTTCGCCAACCCGCATGGAATCGAAAAAATATTGGGGCAGTTTGAGCAGGTGCTTATAATAACCAAGGATCAGGCGGGCATCGATTTTTTGTCCGGTTTGAAGTACGAAAATGTTTTTATAATAGCCGATAAAGAGCTGAAATAGAATTAGAAACAACATCGTTATACTCAGCAGGTTCAGCAAATTTGTGTTGTGGTCGACTAGAACAAAATCTGTTATTTTTTGCAGGTAAATGGAAGTAGACAAACCGAGAATGGTATAAACGACGGCTCCCAAAAGCGCCTGAAGCAGAATATTCTTGTGTGGTTGCAACAGGAAAATGAACCGGCTAAAGATCGAAATCTTCTCATTCTTGGGTCGAAAATCGGTGCCAGGGGCCATGAGGATTAGAACACCTGTCCAAATTTCGGCAAATTCCGGAATTGTTGCCTTGTGCATTTCCCCATCGGCAGGATCCATGTATTCGACCTGTGTTTTTGACAGTCTGTAGATCACCACAAAATGGAGCAGGGTCTTTTTGACGAGCACATGCGCAATGGCCGGACATGGAATTTCGGGAAGCGCTTCAATGCCGCCCTTTACCCCTTTTGCCGAAAAGCCGAGTCTTTCGGCCGCCTTGATCAATCCCCAGGCATTGGTCCCTTTTTGATCGGTACCGGCCATCTGGCGTATTTTCGAGACAGGAATGCCCAGTTGGTAATGCGCTGCGACGGAGGCCAGACAAGCTGCGCCGCAATCGGTGATATCGCGTTGTTTTATCTTGGTTCTCATATGTTTTTGAGTTTGGGATTGAGCCAATTGTCTGCCTTGTCGTACAATAACTGAAACAGGGTCCTATCTGCTACTTTGAACCGTCCGGTGAGGGTCATTCCTTTTTTCAAATTGCCAATGGTCCCGTTTTTGAGTTTCAGAAAGCTTTGGTCGAGTTGGCACCTGACCCTGAAAAAGGGCCGGTTGTTGACGCTGACGACATTGCCTGAGATTTCATTTACCCATCCGGTGGCAACTCCCCATAAATTGTAGTTAAAGGCATGAAACTGATAGGATACATCCATGCCCTGCTCAATCAATCCAATGTCAGAAGGTGAAATAAAACACTCCACCAACAGTTTATCGTCAGGTGCAATCCTCGCGATTGGCTGATTGGGTACCACAAAATCACCTTCCCGAATCCCAGAATAACCGGTGATGGTTCCGCCAATGGGTGCGATTAGACAATACTGAATTTTCTCCTTTTTCAGCTGTTCGATTTTTGTTTTCCAATCAGCCATCTCAAGGGTTATCTCCTTTGATTTTTCCTGCCAGAGGGCGAATTGCTGTGCCTGAATCGTTTGGAACCTGATTTTCTCAAACTGGTACTGATTCGTAACTTTCTCAAATTCGTGCCTGGGCGTGATGCCTTTTTGGAAGAGCGTCAGCGACATCAGGTATTCCCTTTCTGCCTGATTCAACTGAGTCTCCTGCTCTGCAAGCCTGTCAGAAAAGGAGCGATACTCCTGCCTGTAAAGCGCTGTTTGAAGAAAACTGTTTTTGGCGAGGATTAATTTCTGCAGATCAGACAACTGCAAACTGTCCTCCTTTAGTCTGAAGGTGAGCAGTGTGAAATCGTGGTCAATTTTATCGGAGGCTATAAGCAGTATGGTATCACCCTTTTTGACGGAAAGGTTTTCTATGATCCTGCACGATATCACCTGACCTGAAATGACCGGCACTACCGGATTGTCTTCGTACCCGGATCGCACCACCCCTTCGCATTGGGTAGTTACCTGGATTTTTACAAACGGCAATAAAGCAATGGTTGCCGCAAGGAACAAAATAACAGCGATGTAAATGACCCTTCCGGTTGAGTGGTTTTCTGAAAAATAGCTTTCGGAACTACTCATGGCAATTTCGGGAGGGAAAAATTGTTTGTTTTCCATACTTTCTGAGCTAAACTTGCTACTAGTAAGTTAAGGCAAAAAAGAGAGAAAAACGAATTTTAGAACTACTTTTTGAAGATTGTCGGTGCAGGGTTTGTCTAAAGTTGCTAATTTTACGGCTCCCGATGACAAAATTTACCACAAAGTGCCCAAAGGAAAACACAAAGGAGACACAAAGGGAGGTCGAATCAGGAATATGACTGCGAACACAATATGATATATAGAAACTCATAAAATTGATATCAAAAATGGCTACAAACAGACTTATTGGGGAACTTCCCAAGGTGGGAATCCGGCCCGTTATCGACGGAAGGTTGCAGGGAGTGAGGGAATCGCTCGAAATTCAAACCATGAACATGGCCAAGGCTGCGGCGCAGCTAATCAGCGAAAATCTTCGCTTCCCAAACGGTGAAAAGATCGAATGCATGATTGCCGATTCCACCATTGGCGGAGTGGCCGAGGCTGCCATGTGCGCCGAAAAATTTGCCCGTTCGGGTGTTGGCGTCTCCCTGACTGTTTCACCCTGCTGGTGTTATGGTACAGAAGTAATGGATACTGATCCCCTGTTGCCCAAAGCGGTATGGGGTTTCAATGGAACCGAACGTCCGGGGGCTGTATATCTTGCAGCAGCGCTTGCAGGATATGCACAAAAAGGATTGCCTGCTTTCGGAATATACGGACATGACGTCCAGGATAAGAAAGACGGTTCCATCCCGGAAGATGTGAAAGAGAAGATTTTGCGTTTTGTCAAAGCCGGTCTCGCGGTAGCGCAAATGAAAAATAAATCGTACCTCTCGCTGGGTGGTATGTCGATGGGTATTGCCGGATCGTATGTCGATCAAGAGTTCTTGCTCGACTATCTCGGCATACGCACAGAGGTGATTGATATGTCGGAACTTGTGCGCCGTGCCGAGCGTGGGATATACGATCCTGCAGAATACGAGAAAGCACTTGTCTGGGTTAAAAAGAATTGCAAAGAGGGCAGGGATGTCAATGATCCTGCAAGTCAGGCAACCAGGGAACGAAAAGACTGGGAGTGGGAAATGGTGGTTAAAATGACCCTTTCGGCCCGCGACCTGATGATTGGCAACCCAAAACTGAAAGAGCTCGGATTCGGTGAGGAGGCGCTTGGCCACAATGCCATTCTGGGAGGATTCCAGGGGCAGCGAGCCTGGACAGACCATCTGCCCAATGGTGATTTTATGGAAGCAATTTTGAACTCCTCGTTCGACTGGAACGGCATTCGTCAGGCTTTTGTCTTTGCTACTGAAAACGATTCGTTAAATGGTGTCTCCATGTTGTTCGGACATCTGCTTACCAATACGGCCCAGATCTTCTCGGATGTTCGGACTTACTGGAGTCCTGAATCCGTTGAACGCGTTACCGGCAGCAAACTCACCGGCAAAGCAGCAGGCGGGATCATCCACCTGATCAATTCGGGATCAACAACCCTGGATGCAACAGGAAAGCAAAAAGCAAACGGGCAATCGGTCATGAAACCATTCTGGGAGATCTCGGAGTCTGAGGCACAAGCATGCTTGGATGCAACAGATTGGGCTCCTGCCGACCTTGGCTATTTCCGCGGAGGCGGTTACTCTTCCCATTTCAAAACGGAGGGAGAGATGCCTGTAACGATGAGCCGCATCAATCTGGTGAAAGGGATCGGGCCTGTGTTGCAACTGGCCGAAGGGTGGACCATTGATCTTCCGGACGAAGTTCATAATATCCTGGACCAGCGTACCAGCCCAACTTGGCCAACCACCTGGTTTGCACCCCGCACAACAGGGAAAGGCGCCTTTGCCGATGTCTACAGTGTCATGGCCAACTGGGGAGCCAACCATGGTGCAATCAGTTACGGGCATATTGGTGCCGACCTAATCGCGCTGGCCTCGATGCTTAGGATACCGGTGTGCATGCACAATGTGGCAGAGGGTAAAATTTTCCGACCTGCATCCTGGAGCGCCTTTGGAATGGACAAGGAGGGATCCGACTACCGCGCTTGCGATACTTATGGGCCAATTTACGGGAAGACAAGATAATTTCTCTGTGATCTTGATTGGATTGATGAAAATGCATCAATCCAATCAAGAGATATAGTTGCGGAAATATATTGGAAACTTAAAATTCGGAGTTTTATTGTTCGTTGTCAAATAAATGAATGATTATTTGGTGCGTTTATAATTTGTTTTTCTAATTGCCCCATGTAATACCCAGATATTCATTTTCGGTTGGTGTTAATATTTTCTCATGGGTATTTCATTTTATCCCAAAGAAATAAAATAGAGAATTTGAATAATTCTATGTTTTAGTAGATTATTTTGAAATTCAGGGGTAACCTTTTACATTATATTGGTATTAAAGAGTGAAAGCAAGGTTATAGTCTGGTAAGAGATTGTAATCAAGTTTTTGCACGGCCTCGATACGCTAAACCAACATGATCCGGAATAAGCGTGCTGCCCAGATTCTATTAAAAGTTTTACCTACCTAAAAAAGACAGACCTAATGCATCATTTTCAAAAATCTTTAGCAAAAACCTGACTGTCACCATACCTGAACACTCTCAATTGGATATATTGCGATGGTTTTGTACATATACATACCAGCATGCTTACGCTTTTTTGGCAATTTATCTCGTAATTGATAAAAAGTCCGCAACCATTTTTAAATTGTTGTATCTATAGTATGATGTTACATCAACTTAAGTTCCAATAACAATGAAACATTTAAAACTCACGCTATTCCTGTGTAGCTTTATTTTAGTTGCAACGATTAGCTGCAAAAAAGAAAATAGTAATCGTCCTGTTGATACTGGCTTATCCGAACCCAGACCCGGCACCAATATTTCAATTGACAGCTTATCAAACTTCTCTTCGGATATTCCCGGAGACCAGTACAACGATCTTACCTTTATCAATGATTCAACAGGCTATGCAGTTTCCCTTCAGGGAAGAATTGTAAAAACCTCCAATGCCGGTAAAAATTGGGTGCAGCTTAATTCACCTACCACATTGCCATTACAAGCAGTTCAGTTTATAGATGAAAAAACGGGGTTTATTATTGGAGGAGACAATCATAGCGGAATATTTCTTAAAACCATGGATGGGGGAGAGACGTGGATTAAGCAGGTTTTAAATACGACGGAATCTCCGATGGATCTTTGTTTTTTAGATGGCTCAATCGGTTACATTGCGGGGTCCAACCTTTTAATTAAAACCGAAGATGGTGGGCTAAGCTGGCACAGTATGAAAAATAGTACGGTTCGGATTTATTGTGGTATAAAATTTAAAAATTTCAACGAAGGAATTGCCACTTCTCTTAACGGCATTTATTTGAAAACAACCGATGGTGGTAATACTTGGGACAGCATAAAAAGTATTACAAATTACCATCTTTATCAAATTGCATATACGACTTATAAAATTTTTATTAGAGCTGATGGTCTCTTGGTTGATATAAGTTCTAATAACCAAGAGAGTATTATTCAATTGCCATATGTAGGAAGAAGGATGCTTTTCTTAAATGAATATCAGGCAGTAGGGATTGGCCAGCATTATAATCAACAAGGTTATTTTCCGTATGGCGATATTTTTATAACAAACGATACTTGGGCACATTTTGAAAAAAAAACATATTCGCCAAGCGATGCTTTTGTATTTACTGCCATTGCAAAAATGTCTGCCAAAAAGATTATGATTTTGGGAAATGGATTTAATATAACAAAAATGATCATACTCAATATATAGTTTCATATATCAATTTTCGCAACATCTATAAGATTATGATATATCAACTTAAATTTCAATAGTAATGGCCCATTTAAGGTTTATCGTATACTTATGTGGCTTTATCTCACTTACAACATTTAGTTGTAAAAAAGAAAAGCAAGAGTATGATAATGGTTTATCCGAACCTAGGCCCTACACAAATATTTCAATTGACAGCTTATCAAACTTCTCTTCGGATATTCCCGGAGACCAGTACAACGATCTTACCTTTATCAACGATTCGACAGGCTATGCAGTTTCCCTTCAGGGAAGAATTGTAAAAACCTCCAATGCCGGTAAAAATTGGGTACAACTTAATTCACCTACCGCATTGCCATTACAGGCAGTTCAGTTTGTTGATGAAAAGACAGGATTTATTATTGGAGGAGACAATCATAGCGGAATATTTCTTAGAACCAATGATGGAGGAGAGACATGGATTAAGCAGGTTTTAAATACGCCTGAATCTCCAACGGCACTTTGTTTTCTAAATGAATCAACCGGTTACATAGCCGGATCCAACCTGTTAATAAAAACTGAAGATGGAGGACAAAGCTGGCGCACTATTAAAAATAGCACACATCGGTTTTATAGCTATATAAAATTTAAAAACTCAAAGGAAGGGATCGCCACGTCTGCTAACATCTATTTTAAAACAACTGATGGTGGTAATACCTGGGACAGTATAAAAAGTCTCACTGACTCCTATCTTCATGAGGTTCTATATACAACTTATAAAACATTTATTAAAGCTGACGATAGACTAGTTATATTGAATTCTAATAACCAAGAATACATTCTTAAATCACCTTATTCGAGAAAGATTCTCTTTTTAAACGAGTACCAAGCTATTGGGATTGGCCAGCATTATAATCAAGAGGGTTATTTCCCGTATGGCGATATTTTTATAACAAACGATACATGGGCAAACTGGAGCAAAAAAACATATTCGCCGGGCGATGCTTTTGTATTTACTGCCATTGCAAAAATGTCTGCCAAAAAAATCATGATTTTAGGGAACGGGGTTAATACTACAAAAATGATCATACTGAATATTTAATTCCTCTTGTCATCATAGGAGTTCACTTATCAAAATAAATTAGAACAATTCACCTAATTCAAAACCGTATGAAAACAAAATTTACCATTGCATCAATGTTATTTGTATTCCTGTTAGCAGGCCATTTAGATGTGTTTGCCCAAAAGGAAGTAACTGTAATAGACAGCACTGCGGACGGGACAATAAAATTTGCGCGCATAAATGCCCAAGCAAAGGCTGGTAAAAACGAAGAGCCTAAAGCCTTGTTGAAGCGCATTTTAAAGGCCGGTAGCGGTACACAGTTTTATCTTTACAAAGTTGTGACAGACAAATTAGGTCTGACACACGAAAAGTACCAGCAACCTTTAACGGTATAAAAGTGGAATTCAGCGAATACATCGTCCATAAAGATAAAACAGGCAATATAGTTTCCATAAACGGGAACTTTGCAAAAATACCGGAATCGTTCCAAGTAGAACCGATACTTACATTCGATGAAGCGATAAACATAGCAACAATTAGGGAAAAGAGTAAATACCATGTATTTGACTTGTCAGAAGAAAGAAGTGTTGAAAAACCAATAACCAAACGGGATGCTAAACACGAAGTTGTTATTGTAAAAGGGTATGATAATCAATGGCATCTAGCTTTCAAAGCAAACCTTGTTGTAAATAATATCTTTGACAACTTTTTTGGTTATATTGATTGTGGATCCGGCGAAACCGTTTTTAAACAGCCATTGGTCAGTCACAGCAACGCAACTGGCTCTGCAGCAACCTTGTATTCAGGGAGTCGAGAAATCATAAGCGACTCTTATGCTGGTGGATATAGGTTAAGAGAGAATAGAGGTGGTGGAACACCTATCCAAACCTATAATTTTCATAGAGCTCCTTCTTATAGTATTGCTGATATCGACAGTGGCTTAGTCCATGCAACAGATTTTACAGATAATGATAATAATTGGACTATGGTCGAACACTATACGGACAAGGACCAAGCTGCGTTGGATGCGCATTGGGGGGCAGAAATGACTTATGATTATTTCAGTACAGTGCATGGAAGAAACAGTTATGATGGAAACGGCAGTTTAATCAAAGGTTTTGTACATGTGAGGACAAGGGATGAAACGGAAAGTCATAACATCATAGAAATGAATAATGCATTTTGGTCAGATAATTTTAAAGCCATGTTCTACGGAGATGGAAATTCGTATCATAATCCATGGGTAAGTTTGGATATTTGCAGCCATGAATTAGGTCATGCTGTTTGCTATGCTTCCATTGGTAATGGCACCGGTCTAATTAATAATGGAGAATCTGGAGCATTAAACGAGGGTTTATCAGATATATGGGGAGCCTGCGTTGAGCAATGGGCTACCACTAACAAACAAACGTGGCTATTGGGCGAAGATATAAACTGGGGTACTGGCTTTAGGTCGATGGCCAATCCTCATGACCATCAACAACCCAATACTTATAGAGATACTCTTTTTTGGTTTAATACAACAGGTTGTGTACCTAATAATCCAGATAATAACGATAATTGTGGTGTTCACACAAATAGCGGAGTCTTAAATCATTGGTTCTATCTTTTATCTGTCGGAGATTCAGGGGTTAGTGGTATTGGCATTACTAGCGCATCATCAATCGTTTATTGGGCAGAAACCGGCTATTTGGGATCAACTGATCAATTTAACGATATGAGAACCAAAACGATCCAGGTTGCCATCGACCATTATGGAATGTGTAGTGCAGAAGTAAAAAGTGTTACCGATGCCTGGCATGCGGTTGGCGTGGGTGCTGCGTGGGTAAATCCTATTTATAATGTATACAAAACATATAGCTTGGATTGTAATGCGGTGACTCTAGATGTTAGGGATAAAACTACTTCGGAGCCAATAACCTGGACTACTACCAATGGCCTTTTATTAAATGGTAATTCATCACCTTATACTCAATATGGAAATACAATGGACGTAACATCTCCAAATGGCACAGGTGGATTGATTTCCGGTACAATTGGGAGTTCCTGTTCAACAGCAGATTTCGATTACTGCCCATGCCAATCTTGGAACGCTTCCATAACATGGATATGGTCTTCCCCGGTAAGGGGTGAGCCGCTTGTTGCTGAGGTTAGCCCGCTTAAAACAGATGGATTAAAGTATAAGTGGTTTATTAATGGGGAATTGGTTGAGTCTACTGACGATGGATATTTATCAACCACCAATTGGCCTTGTAGTATTGATGAAGTAATGCTTTCTGTAATAGCCATTACAGAATGTGGTGCAACAGTACCTGTTAGTAGTGGATTTTATCCTTCTTGCACCGGTAATAGGATGACTTCAAATGTCAGTTTGTTCCCCAACCCAGCTTCATCTGAGGTAACTATTAAACTTGAAGAAACTCAAAATATAGATAAACAGCAAACAAAAACCAGCAATTCAATGGTTTATTTGTCGGAAATCACTCAGATCAATATAGTAGACAAAATGGGGCTAACAAGAAAGGTTATAAAATTTGGAAAAGGGAACAAAAATTCCACCCTTAACATATCTGAGTTGCCATCTGATGTTTATTATCTAGATATTTCAGATGGGAATCAACATGTTAGGAAGGCTTTAATAATAAGTAAATAGCACAGGTGTCGTGGGATATGTCTTTATCTCTCATTTCCTGAATATGTTGTGAGATGTCCTGAAAAATTATGCTAATATAAACTTCCTTGAAAGTTGGCTATTTAAAAGTCGGATAGGGGAAACATGATTAATTTCCGATTCCCCTATCCGACTTGTTATTTATAAAACCTATTTCCCGTTTTCACGTTAAAAGAGGAGGTAATGCATCATTGACAATTGTCTACCCAGTTTTTGTCGAAGGATCTTTTGTCAATTGTCAATCTTTTAAATCTTGTTGATGGGTTCGAAATTCTCTGTAAGTCAGTCTGTTTTTACGAAGGAAAGTGTCCTGAAAGATTATTATACCGTCTTTCTCAGCCGGCAGTTGAGTCTCCTTGGAAGGAAGGAGGTGCATCTTGGCAAAGCCCCGTTTGGAATTTTCGGTGATGGAAAGGAACTTGCTCAGATAGCCTATGTGAAAAGCTACCGAGACGGGGACTGGCGTTCAGGGTACTATCGCGACCAGACTTTTATGCTGGCCGCCGGCATGATGACCCCAACTGAATTTTTTTCCCAGCTTTATGGGGATACCAACACGGTCAATAATCCATCCACCGGAGGTCGTAACTTCAATAACCATCATTCAACTGCAAACATAACAGCTTCGGGAGAGTTGAGGAATCTGGCATTGATCAAGAATTCTGCTGCAGACCTTTCTCCTACGGCAGGGCAAATTCCGCGTCTCCTCGGACTTGCACAGGCCTCCAAACTAGTCAGGGACCATCCCGAATTTGCACCCTTTACGGCAGGCAAAATAACCGGTGATGAGGTAGCTTTTGGATCCATCGGCGAGTCGAGTACTTCGGAAGGGATGTTTTTCGAAACCATCAATGCGGCCTGTGTGCTTCAAGTCCCTTTGGCCGTGGCCATCTGGGACAATGGTTATGGGATTAGTGTGCCCGTTGATTTGCAGACAGCGAAAGGCAGCATATCCAAGGCTTTAAGGGGATTTGAAGCTGATGGGGACGACCTTGGCTGCAAAATATATTCCTGCAAAGGGTGGGACTATCCATGCATGGTCCAAACATTTGCAGAGGGAATTGACGTTTGCCGGACAAAGCATCAACCGGTCATTTTTCATATTGATGAACTGACACAACCTTTGGGCCATTCAACGTCAGGTTCTCATGAACGATACAAGAGCGCTGAACGTCTGCAATGGGAACAGGATTTTGATGCCATCGCGAAATTCAAGGAGTGGATCATGCTCGAGGGATATGGAGACACGGATACCCTGGCCCAGCTCGAAGCAGAGGCATTAAAGGAAGCCAGGGCAGCACGTGATCTGGCCTGGACCAATTACATAGCAGGATTAGAATCGGAGAGCACATCGTTAAAAGCGGTTGTTGACTCCATTTCAAATAGTTTTGCTCCTCTCTCAACAAAATCAGCTGAGTTAAAAGCATTGATGAAAGCGGCTTACCCGACCAGAAAGGCATTGATCAGGTTTGCTAAATCCTTGCAAAGAACGGTTATTGGAAATTCCTCGTTAAAAGAACAGAATCTGCAATTGGCCTCATGGATAAAAACATCAGATGGGATTGGCGAGCGACTTTTCAGCATTCCCAGGTTGGATGAATCGGCAAGTTATCCTATCGGGGATCCTGTCAAAATTGAATACAGTAATGATCCACCCTGGGTAACGGGGTCAGAATTGCTGAACAGGAATTTTGACCTGCTGCTGCAAAAATATCCTTTGATGCTCTCCTTCGGGGAGGACACGGGTGTTTTGGGAGGGGTTAACCAGGAGACTAAAGGGTTATCGGAGAAATTCGGACTACACCGTGTTTTCGACACCGGGATCCGCGAGACGACTATTATCGGACAAGGGATCGGATTGGCATTGAGGGGATTCAAACCAATCGCCGAGATACAATATCTTGATTATCTTATTTATGCACTTCCGACGCTGGCAGACGATCTCTCCACCCTGAATTACCGCACCTGTGGCAGGCAGATTGCACCGCTCATTATCCGTACACGGGGGCATCAGCTTCAGGGCATGTGGCATTCAGGCTCCCCAATGAGCATGCTCCTCGGATCGATGAGGGGCATTCATCTCTGCGTTCCGCGGAACATGACCCAGGCCGCGGGATTTTACAATACGCTGCTCAAAGGGGATGAACCGGCCTTGGTAGTCGAACCTTTGAAAGGATATTATGTACGTGAGAAATTGCCGGGAAATATCGGTGAATATTGTATCCCGCTTGGCATTCCTGAAATTTTGCTGGAAGGCACGGATTTAACTTTGGTCACTTATGGCTGGAATGTGACCATAGCCATGGAAGCAAGCGCGATCCTGAAAACGATGGGTATCTCTGTTGAGCTGATTGATGTACAAACCCTGGCGCCCTTCGATACCGGTCACCTGATTACCCAATCGGTTATCAAAACAAACCGACTTGTTTTACTTGATGAAGACGTTCCGGGTGGTGGGACAGGGTACATGCTCCAAAAGATTCTGGAACAGAAAGAGGCGTTTTATGCACTGGATGACCAGCCTCTCGTAATTTCGGCCCGGGACCACCGCGGCGCCTATGGTACAGATGGGGAGTATTTTTCCAAACCAAATGTAGATACGGTGCTGGAGGCGGTGCTTGAATGGACTGGTCACGTCGGGAGCTGAAACTGCAATCAAATTTTTACATTAAGCCGGTTGCCATTTCTGGCAAATTGGGAATCCAAAACATGTTCCGCAACATCTTTTCCGGTTCCATGCTTGCCAACTATTCGGATTTTAGTCAAAATGGATTAGTTTCGTGGTTTTTTAGAGGCAACCTGATATTTGGGGCCGAGTAGTCGTCATTAGAGCAATCATTCTAAAATATCAATATTATTCCTTACGAAATGGAAAGTAAAAAAAAGGGTCTTTTTACCACTGAAGATGGAAGAAACCACACCATAATTTTCTTCCTGGTCGCGCTTCTTTTTGCCTTGTGGGCAGTAGGTAACAGCTTGATTGATACCATGGACAAGCATTTCCAGGATTACTACCACCTCACGAAGGCCGACTCGGCCAATGTACAGTTTTCACATTATCTGGGCTATTTTTTTATGGCATTACCTGCCGGATGGTTTATTCATAAGCTTGGTTATAAATGGGGGATTATTTTAGGCTTGAGTTTAGCAGCATTGGGCTGTCTATGGTTTTATCCTGCCACTAAAATTGACGGGTTCTGGGCGGTTCTCCTGGGCGTTTGCCTGGTAGCAATGGGTTTTTCATTCCTCGAAACTGTTGCCAATCCCTATACCACCGTTTTGGGGGATCCAAAATATGCAGCCTCGCGTATTAACCTCGCGCAATCTTTCAATGCAATTGGCTGGCCAATTGCACCGTTTATTGGCGGATTGTATTTTTACCATTCGGATGATACGCTTACCGCTCAGCAAAATGCTGAAATAGCCCATAAAACAATGTGGGTACCTTATGTAGCCCTTGCCCTAATTATTGGGGTCCTTATTTTCGCTTTTATCAAAAGTAAAATGCCTGATATTGTAGAAAATGAAGATACTGAAAATAATTCGGAAAGTAAGACCGCCAGTGTTGATGTGTTTGGTCAGCAAAGCCTGTTATCAACCATTCTTTTGTATTTGTGTGCCATTTTGTTCAGTTTTGCCGTAGGCATGATTTTCCGCTTCTTTGCCCAATTGTTCTATATGGACAGGGAGACGCTTGCCAATCCTACGGCTATGTTGGCCTTGAACCATACTTTGGCAATAGTGTTCGATGTTGTTACTGTTTTGGCTGGTATAGCATCCATCGCTTTTATAACCCTGAAAAGGGGAAAATTGATCCATAAAAACAGTATTTGGTCGGCGCCTCACTTTACCGGAGCAACCATTTCACAGTTTCTGTATGTGGCCGCACAGGCAGGCATATTCAGTTTCTTTATCAACTACATGGTTGAAGAGGTTCCGGCTATAAGCGAAAGCATGAAGTCAAGCTGGTTTATTGGCGGCGAAAATGGATCAATCCTTCGCAACGGGGCTTATTTCCTGACGGAGAAGGGGGCCACCTCCCTCATGTCATATATGGCCTTCCCATTGTTCCTTTTGGGCCGTTTTACCGGTTCGTTTATTTTGCGGGTTACCAAGGCACATAAAATGCTGGGCCTGTATGCCTTTATCAATGTGTTATTGATGTTTGTTATTGTAGCTAAGCTGGGCTGGGTTTCTGTAATGGCAGTTTTCCTCAGCTTTTTCTTCATGTCTATCATGTTCCCCACTATTTTCTCGCTTGGGATCTTTGGATTGGGCGAAAGGTCGAAGGTGGCCTCTTCGTTCATCGTGATGGCCATCATGGGTGGGGCTGTTTTGCCGAAGGTAATGGGGGCGATTGCCGATGCAGACGGCATGTCTGCAGGCTACGTTGTTCCGGCAGCTTGCTTTGCAGTGATTGCCTTGTATGGATTCTTCTGGACTAAACTCAGTGGATCAGAAGGATTAAACGGAATAAAGATTGGAACAGGTCATTGATTGTATACCTATGAAATACGTTGAAACTCCCGAACGTCCTGCTTTCAAACGTTTTTGTAAGACACTTTCATTAAAAGAGGATGCTCAATTAATTGAGGATTACAAAAAAGTTCATGCCCCTGGTGCCGTCTGGCCTGAAATTACTGCCGGCATGCTGGAAGTTGGAATCGTGGACATGGAGATCTATATCCTGGGAACCAGGTTGTTTATGATCATGGATACTGTCCCGGAATTCGACCACGACAAAGCCATGGCAGCATTGGCAAAGAAGCCCAGGCAAAGTGAATGGGAAGCCTATGTCTCCAGGTTTCAGCAATCCCCGGCCGAAGCTACTGCCGACGAAAAGTGGCAATTGATGGAGCGGATATACAAACTGGACAGATAGAAACCGATCATCGCAGAACTTGAGAAGTCTCTGTTTTAAACTTGCGGATTAACAAAAAGATGTTGCGTAACATTTTTTTCAGTACGCAAACCTTTCCGCAAACCTTTGCGCTAAATTGCTGATTTTTAGGCCTTGCAGGAATTATTTATTTGATCAATATTTGCATGAGAAAAAAATGTGGACGTGAATGTTATTCATTCATTTAGAGCGTTTTTTGACTCTGTTTTGATAAATTTACTTTGGATATTTAAATTAAAAGGGATGAAAAAGATTGTAGTAGCCGGAGCCGGTGGTTTTATTGGCGGTCACCTGACCAAAAGGTTGAAAGAGATGGGTAATGATGTACGTGCGGTGGACAAAAAGCCTTTGAACCAGTGGTACCAGGTTCATGCGGATGTCGAAAATCTGGTTCTCGATTTGAACAGCAAAGAAAACTGCTACACGGCATTGAACGGATACAATGAAGTCTTCAATCTCGCTGCTGATATGGGAGGAATGGGTTTCATCGAAACGCATAAGGCTGAATGCATGTTGAGCGTACTGATCAATACGCACTTGCTGATGGCCGCAAAAGATTTGGGAATTGACAGGTTCTTTTATGCCTCCTCGGCTTGTGTTTACAATGGTGACAAGCAACAGGATGTCAACAATCCGGGTTTGAAAGAGTCGGATGCTTATCCTGCCCAGTCGGAGGATGGTTATGGATGGGAAAAGTTGTTTTCTGAAAGGATGTGCCGTCATTTTAGGGAGGATTACGGAATTAATACCCGGGTTGCCCGTTTTCACAATGTTTACGGACCTCATGGAACCTGGGACGGCGGACGCGAAAAGGCGCCTGCTGCCATGTGCCGCAAAGTGCTTGAAGCAGAATTGTATGGGAAAGATGAGATCAATATTTGGGGTGATGGGGAACAAACCCGAAGCTTCATGTACATTACCGAGTGTGTGGAGGGAATTCTCAAAATCATGTACAGCGACATCATCGAGCCGATCAACCTGGGAAGCAGTGAAATGGTTTCAATCAATCAGTTGGTGGATATCGTTGAGAAAATCGGCCATATCAAACTGAAAAGAAGCTATGATTTGGATGCTCCAAAAGGTGTACGCGGACGTAACAGTGACAATACCCTCATCCTTGAACTATTGGGTTGGGAACCAACACTGCCATTGGCTGCCGGGATGAAAGAGACCTACGACTGGATCAAAACCCAAATGATTAGCGGCGGGAAAAAATAGTGGCACTTCGAACCTATGACAGATAAAAAAGTATTGGTCAGCGGCTGTTACGATCTGCTCCATGCGGGACATATTGCCTTTTTTAAGACTGCGGCGCAGTATGGGAAGCTCTATGTGAGTCTTGGACAGGACGAAAATCTTTTGCGGCTAAAGGGGAAAAAGCCCTATTTCTCGCAGGAAGAAAGAGTCTACATGGTAGGTGCAGTAAAATATGTTTCAGAAGCCTTTGTTGCCTCCGGCGAAGGTATGCTCGATTTCGAAGAGGACGAAACGTATTAAACCTGACTATTTTGTGGTGAATTCGGATGGGTACAATGAAGGTAAAAAGCGTCTTTGTGAAGCGAACAATGTCGAACTGATCGTTCTGGAGCGTATTCCAGAGGAGGGCCTGCCTGCCAGATCCAGTTCGCAATCCAAGAAGGAGATAAAATTTCCTTACCGGCTCTGTCTGGCAGGAGGATGGATGGATCAACCCTGGGTTTCGAAGGTTCACAGCGGACCCTGTGTGGTCGTTCAAATCTGGCCGGATATCGATTTCAATGATCGTTCTGGAATGGCCACCAGTTCGCGCAAAATAGCACGCGAATTGTGGGGAGACAAGATCCCGGAAGGTGATCAGGTACGCAATGCCAAATTGCTTTTCGGAGCTGAAAACCCTCCCGGATCTGAGTATATTTCTGGATCCCAGGATCAATTGGGGATTCTTTTGCCCGGCGCAAACCGATTGGATTACGACGGGAAATTCTGGCCCTGCCACATAGAATCAATGGTAGATCCTGACACTTGCGAATGGCTGTCCAAAGTTTTGCACCTCATTCCGCTTGCCCCAAGGCCGGAAGGATATGATCCGTTACTTGAAAAGCACCTATCGATTGAAAACGTTGCTGAATTGGCCGATTCTTGCCACTTGTGCTGGGAAGGCATTGTGGAAAAGGATATTAAAAAACTAGGAGAAGGGATGAAAGGAACATTTCTTTCCTGGAAAAAAATGTTGCCCTACACGGTTCCCGATTGGGTTTGGGAAGAGATGAATACCAAATGGTTTTCCAATTATCCGGGGGCAATTACCTCTGGAAGCGGAGGTGGTTATGTCATTGTGGCTTCTGAAGAGGAGATTCCGGGAGCCTTGAAAATAAAGGTAAAATATTAATTCGACGATGAGCCGTAATTATTGTCTGATCATGGCGGGAGGGTCAGGAACGCGTTTCTGGCCGCGTAGCCGGGTAAGTAAACCCAAGCAGTATCTCAATATTTTTGGGGATCAGTCACTGATTCAGGAGACGGTAAAGCGGTTTTCGAAGTTTTTGCCGGAAGAGCGTATTTATATTATCTCGGCCAAATCCCAACAGGATGTCCTGGAGGAACAAATTACCAATCTTCTGCATAGAAACCTGATTTATGAACCGGTCGGCAAAAATACCTTGCCTGCCATAGGTTTGGCAGCCCTGGTCATCGCTGAAAAAGATACTGAAGGAATACTGATTGTTTCTCCTTCCGACCATCTCATCGACAATGAGAAACTCTTCAAGGAGACCATCGAATCGGCCGCTTTGGTAGCAGGGAAAACGGATGGAATCGTGACCATCGGGATTACCCCGAAATACCCGGCTACCGGATATGGATATGTTCAAACTTCAGAAGAGGTAAAACTTGGGCAACTGATTAAATCCTATTCCGTTAGACAATTTGTTGAGAAGCCTAACGTTGAAGTTGCTACCGGGTATCTTCAACAGGGGGGATTCTACTGGAACAGCGGAATTTTTGTTTTCAAAGTCTCCGTTTTTCTGGATTCTGTGAAAAAATATGCACCTGAGCTTTATGCATCCCTTGAAGAAATCAAAGCCTATATTGGTACTGAACAGTTCGAAACTGCACTGGACAAAATTTACAGAGATGTTGCTTCGATTTCTATCGACTATGGCATTCTGGAGAAGGCGCAAAATGTTTTTTTGGTACAGGGCGACTTTGTCTGGAACGATTTGGGCAGTTGGGAAGAGGTCTATAAATTTAGCCAAAAGGACAAAAATCTGAATGCCCTGAGCGGAAAGGTGATCGCTCAGGAGACGAAGAATTCATTTGTCCATGCACAGGACAGTCTGGTTGCTGTAGTCGGACTGGAAGATGTGATTGTCGTTCAGGAGGGGAATACCATTCTGGTCTGCAAACGCGACCAGGCCGAAAATATCAAACAGGTGGTTAGTGAAATCACAAAACTGGAACTTGGGCAATACTTGTAGCGATTGTAATATTTGTCCCCTTCGTTTCCTTCGTGTTTTTCTTTGGACCCTTTGTGGTGAAATAGAAAATAACCACAAGGTCACGAAGTCCGACACAAAGGATCACAAAGTGTTTTTGATGATTAATTAAGCGTGTGTAAAATTACATTAAACTTAAAAAATGAGAAAAAATTTTCCTTCATCCAAGAATTGGATTCTGCTGGTTTTTGCCATCAGCATCCTGACCAACAGTCCTGTGCTGGCTCAGAAATTCCAACCAACACTCGAATCCTTTAAGCAGTACACCTATCCCGAGTGGTTCCGTGATGCCAAATTTGGTATATGGGCGCACTGGGGTCCGCAGGCAGTTCCCCGCCAGGGAGACTGGTATGCCAAGCAGTTGTATCAGGAGGGTAGCGGCGATTACAAATACCATGTAGCGCATTATGGGCACCCATCCAAATTCGGCTACAAGGATATCATTCCTTTGTGGAAAGCAGAGCGGTGGGACCCTGAGCAATTGATGGCATTGTACAAAAAAGTGGGGGCCAAATATTTTGTCAGCATGGCCACCCATCATGATGATTTCTTTTTGTGGAACTCCAAGATTCATAAATGGAATGCGGTGAATATGGGGCCTAAAAAAGACATGGTAGGCTTGTGGCAAAAGGCAGCCAAAAAGGAGGGATTGCGTTTTGGGGTATCCGAACACCTGGGAGCAAGTTATACATGGTTCCAGTCGAGCAGGGGCGCCGACAAAACCGGTCCGATGGCGGGTGTTCCTTACGATGGAACCAATCCTGAATTCGAAGATCTGTATCATCCTAAAACCGCTGACAACGACAAAGAGTGGCTGACCAATAATTTGGATAACCAGAAAAACTGGCTGACCTGCATCACCGAGTTGATAGACATGTACAAACCGGACCTGCTCTATTCAGACAGTGAACTTCCTTTCGGGGAAGTTGGCAGGGACATGCTGGCGCATTATTATAACCAGGATATCTCCAAAAACAACGGTAAACTTGAGGCAGTTTATACGTGTAAATTGCGTGCTTCGGAAGGCCGATGGGTACAGGATCTTGAGCGGGGAGCAATGGATTCCATCAGCCCTTATCCCTGGCAAACGGATACCTCCATTGGTGACTGGTACTATCGCACCGGACAAAAATACATGACGGGAACGCAGGTCATTCAGATGCTGATTGATATTGTGAGCAAAAATGGCAACCTGTTGCTTAATGTGGTACAAACTCCGGAAGGAGATCTCGAACCGGATGTTCTGGCTATTTTGGATGTAATTGCCAAATGGACCCCGGACAATGGAGAAGCCATCTATGGCACACGTCCCTGGAAGATTTACGGCGAAGGTCCGACAACAAAGAAAAGCCAGGAAAAGGGAAGATTTGGCGGGGTAAAGGATGTACGTCCCTATGACTCATCAGACATTCGGTTTACCCAAAAAGGGGAGACGCTCTATGCTTTTTGCATGAAAAGCCCTGCGGTGGATGTCAAAATTTCCTCTCTTGGGAAAAACTCAAAATTGTCGGACAAAAAGATAAAATCGGTTTCCCTTCTTGGTAGCAAGGAGAAATTGACTTGGAAACAGGAGGCAGAAGCGTTGGTTATTGCGAAGCCCGCTAAACTACCCGACTGGGAAGTGGCAACGTTTAAGGTTGAGTTCAAGAAATAGTTATTTGGCACAAAGATAAGCTCTTCTTCTTAACTGATAGACAGGTAATCGAGTTTACTTGCAATTCTGTTGACTTTTACACGCCAGAAATTGACAGAACAATGCTAATAATCATTGTTGTATATTCTTTTAATGATCAACTAGTTTTTATTTCTCCCGAATTTTCTTGCAGCCTCAAACATATAGATCAGGTTCTGCGGGGGGACATCTTCCTGGATACAATGGGCGGCTGCAAACAGATAACCACCAGAGTTGTTCAGGATGCTTATTGTACTTTTGACATTCTCCTCAATGCTTTCCTTGTTCCCGAACGGCAACAGATCTTGCGTATCAATCCCACCATGAAACACAATTCCATCGCCATAATTGTCTTTCAGGTTGGCAGGATTCATGTAAGTGGCCTTGGGCTGGATAGGGTTCAAGATTTCAACCCCGGCATCGATCAGTTCTCCGATTAATGGGAAAACACTACCACAAGAATGGTGAAGGAAAGCAGCATCGGTGAATTGCTTCGTATAGACGATCCGTTTCTTTAAATACGGTTTGACCAGTTCCGAAAACATTTCGACCGAAACAAACAGACTGGTTTGGGTCGCAAAATCGTCACCGCTTGAGGTATAATGGATATATTTCCCCAGTGCACCGTAATAGATTTCAATGACCCTTTTTTGATAGTCGTAAATCTTATCAAAGAATTTTTCTACCCATTCAACATCCTCAATCATTCGCAAAAGAAAATCGTCGAAACCGCACATCCAGCAACCCAGTTCAAAAACTCCGTAGATCGGATGCTCGGCACAGATCACATAGTCGGTTTCTTCAAACAATTTTTTGGACTCCTGGACAGCCTTCTCAATCTCTTTCGGGTCGATCGAATCCGGGTCTGGCCACCTGAACTTATCCAAGTCCTCGACGGTCGAATTTTTTAACGGGTAGCTCACCTGCTCCCAATACAACCCGGTATAAACCCGCCTGATCCCCCATTCGTCGATGTACTCTTTGTCTGATATCTCTTCGAACAACGAATTTTTTGGCGTAAATATCTCGCCTACCGACCTCGTATCGATGTCCAGGTAATTCAGTATCCTCTCGTCAAGTCTTCTGGTCTTCCCGAACTTTACCGGTTCAATATTTTGGGGGATTTTATGCCCCAGGAACTCGAGCAAAGTAAACATACTTTTGCCTTCCATGGTCGACAATGGGCAACCGCCCAAATCAATGATGAGGTTTTCAGGTTGGATATGGGCTAACGTTTTTTCAAAATCTTCTCTTCTACTCATGTTTTTTTTTATTAATTTATGTGTTGTATTCTAAATCGTATTTTCATTTTTTGTATAGCAATTTTTGGTAGAAAACCCTGTCCACTTCCTATTTCGCACTATACCAGATAGGCATACTTCAGGACTCTTGACTTTTACTTTTATTTTTCACCATTGAATTTCCCAATAAATAAAGCATGCAAACGCCCAACACCATCATCCCGGCTATCAACCCAAAGTGGTCGGAAACAATGCCCATCGCAAGCGAGATGAAGGCACCACCGATTACACCCATCATCATTAAGCCCGAAATCTCATTCCGGAAACCAGGTTTATGCAATAATGCCTTGAAAAATATGAGTGAAAAAATATTGGATACAGTAAGGCCTAATAGAAAAATACCGATATAAACCCCTGCAATTGTTGGCGTCAATAAAGTAAAGGCCAACGATAATATGGACAAAACAACGGTCACGGTGTAGAACTTGCTGGCCGAAATATGGGCTAAAAGGATAGCTCCCAGGAATGCCCCGGCTGTTTTGGCCGCAAAATACAAACTAATACCCAGCCCGGCTTCTGCCAGTTGCAGGTTGCCTCTAAACATCAGGTACTTGGGAATGGACACATTTAGCCCAACATCGATCCCCACAACAAGCAGTATCCCGATAAAAAACCCAAGGATAACCGGATCGCCCAACAACCGTAAGCTTCCCATAAAAGAGCCCTTTTGTCCGGAATGGCTGGTCTCTTTAAAATGTACCGAATTTAACCAGATGGCAGCAAGCACCGATATGCCGCCAAATATAGGGAACAGGTAACGCCAGTTCCCCAGGTAAAGTGCTGCCCCTCCAGCTAGTACAGGTCCTAGAAAAGAGGAAATGGACTTGACAAACTGCCCGAAGGTAAGGCTGCTGGCCAACTTCGAATCAGGAACAACATCGCCCACCAACGGGTTTAAAGATACCTGAAGCATCGCATTGCCAATTCCAAGCAAGGACAAGGCCAACAGCACCGTAATAAAATTGTACGAAACAATCGGCACAAAAAGCGCCAGTGAAGTAATCACTATACTCAACAATACGGTTTTGCGACGGCCAATCCTACCCATCAGCATCCCAGTAGGAATTGAGAACAGGACAAACCAAACATATAACATCATTAGTACCAGGTTGGCAACCGTATCGTTTAACTGAAAATCCTGTTTGATGTAATTCGAGGCAATACCAACTACATCTACAAAACCCATCACGAAGAAACCAAACATTACTGGCAAAACATGTTTAATATTAATCTTTTGCTGCATTTTGTCTATCTTAATTTGTTGTTAGTTTATTTTACTACTTTTAGTTGTTTCTGCATACTCAATTCGATGTAGTTCACCAGCGAATGAATGACTTGGATGTGAATCTCCTGGATACGGTCAGAATACCCGTTGTACGGAACGTAGATTTCCACATCACACAATGCGGACATTTGGCCGCCAGTCTTTCCGGTCAGGCCAACCACTTTCATTCCACAATATTTGGCCGAATCAATGGCATTGACCACATTCTGAGAGTTTCCGCTACTGCTGATTGCCAATAGCACATCGCCAGGTTTACCCAAAGCTTCCACGGTACGGGAGAAGATTTGATCGTAGCCAAAATCGTTGGCCACACAGGTGATATGTGATGGATCACAGATGGCAAATGCCGGTAAAGGCGTCCGGTCTTGCTGAAACCTTCCAGTCAACTCCTCTGCAAAGTGCATGGCATCGCACAATGAACCGCCATTGCCGCAGGAAATAATTTTATTTCCTGATTTTAAAGACTGAACCATGAATTCTCCTGCTTTCTCAAGCTTTTCCCAGGTTTGTGGATGCGAAATAAAATTGTCGAGTACTTCCTGTGCCTGTCGGAAATTCTCTCTGATCTGATCAATTATCATTTTAGTATATATTTATTTGAGTTGGTTGGCGGCCACCGAAAAGGAAGCCATGTCGCCGATTTGTTCATCCAATTCGGCAGGTACAACCCGGCATACGCTCCGGGCCAGAGGCAAAGCCTCCACCTGAAGTTCTTTTTCAAGAGATGGAATTAAAAGATGACTGGCACGGACATAGATACTTCCAATGACAATACATTCGGGGTTCAGGATATCCATCAGGACAGAAATACCTTTGCCAAGGTAAGTGCCGCAGATGCCATAAACCTCCAGGGCAATCGGGTCGCCACTGTTGGCAGCCTCAGCAACACCTTGTGCAGTTATTAACTCAAGTTCAGAAGTCCGATTACAAAAAGAAACCTTTTCGCCCATCTGTAACTTTTCCATTGCTTTCAGCCTAGCCAACTGGGCTATTCCTCCACCACTGCAAAAACCCTCGAACGACCCTGACTTGCCGTAGCCCACCGGGCCAAAATTGTCAAGCCGGATATGGCCTACTTCCCCGGCATTGTCGTTTGTCCCGGCATAAAGTTTTTCATCCAGTATTAACCCGGCGCCAAGGCCGGTTCCAAAGGTCAGGAAGATCATGTTTTTAGTTCCCCTGCCAGCTCCAAACTTCCATTCGGCCAAAGCACAGGCATTGGCATCGTTTTGAATGGCTGTGGATATCCCATATTTGTCAACGAACAATTTCACTATCGGAACTTCGTCCCAGCCTGGGAGGTTCGGAGGTGATAAAATCACGCCCCGCACACTGTCCAGCGGGCCTCCGCAACTAATTCCGATCGAAGCCAAGGTTTGAATATCGACTTGATGCGTTGCAAGCAAACCCTCCATTTCCTGCTGCAACCGGCCGACCATTTGGTAAGGGTCAACGTGATCTTTGGTGGGGACTACCACTTTGCTAATAACTGTTGGTTGGCCATTTTTGTCAATCTGCCCCAGGATAACTGCACATTTGGTGCCGCCTAGATCAATACCAATTATTGTACTCATGTTCTTCTTTTTAAATTTTCTGTAGGTTCTCAATTTTTCAACGAATCGCCGGAGGGATACTTTCGATACTGGTTGCCCAGGTTTTGTTAGGGTGGTCGCCCATTACAAAAACCAATTCACCCCCTTTGACTATTTCGTCGTGCCAGATAAACGATCGGTCAAAGGGTTCCCCGTTCAACCTGGACGATTGGATATAGATATTCTTGGCGGAATTATTTATAGTCCTTATGGTGAACAACTTATTGTTTTCGACCTGGATGCTGACCTCTTCGAACATCGGGCTGCCGATCACATAATAGGGCATGCCGGGGCAAACAGGATAAAAGCCTATCATGCTAAAAACGAGCCATGCCGACATCTGCCCTGCATCATCGTTTCCACATAAACCATTGGGGACAGGTTCATATTCACTCTTAACGATCTTCCTAACCCATTCCTGGGTCTTCCAGGGTTCCCCTGCGTATGGATAGAGGTAAGCAATATGATGGCAGGGTTCGTTCCCGTGCCAGTAATGGGTCTCATTAAAAAAACGGTCAAGCTTATTCAGGAAAGGCTTTTCCCCTCCCATCAGGCGAACCAGGCCCGCAACATCCTGCGGAACAGACCAGGTATATTGGAAGGGGGTACCTTCGCAAATGAAGAAATTTCCCGTATCCTTACTACTGTGCCCATGAACGTAGGCATTAAATTTTTCAACCCATTTCCCGTCTGCATGGCGGCCACGAGCGAAGCCACTGACCGTATCGTACACGTTTTTGTGGTTTTCCGACCGGCGCAGCAGTTCTTTGTAATCGTCCGTCTTGCCCAGTTTCCTGGCCACCTGCGAAAGAACGTAATCATCGTAAGCATATTCAAGGGTACGGGATACCTGTTCCCGTTGGTGAAACGCCTCCTTTACCGTATCTTCCAGTGGAATATAACCATATTGCAGGTACGACTTCAAAGCCCTGCGCCCTTTACCATCTTTATAACTTGGATAGTCGGTATTAAATTCAAAGGCATTTTTTCGCATCAGGCTGTAGGCAGCCTCAATATCGAAACCTTTAATGCCTTTGATGTAAGCATCACCGATCATGGAAATACCGTGGTCGCCGATCATGGCCGAGGTATAACTGTTATACAAGGGGAAAATTGGCAACCACCCGCCTTGTTGCCCCATCAGGATAAGCGAACGAGCCATGTCGCCGCTCCGTTGCGGTTGAAGGATGGTGTACAACGGATGGACGGCTCGGTACGTGTCCCACATCGAATAATCGGTATAGTAGTCGAACCCTTTTGCCTGGTGTACCTGCTTTTCTCCGGCAAACCCAACGTAAGAGCCATCTGCGTCGTTAAATACCCTGGGTAGTTGGTTGGCCGTGTACATAGCTGTGTAGAACTTTATCAGATCTTTTTGCGAAGCCCCTTTTATCCTGATTTTGCCCAAAGCCCCATTCCATGCGGCCTCCGAAACGTTTTTAACTTGCGCAAATTTCCACTGCGGAATTTCTGACTCCAGGTTCCGGCGCGCTTCTTCGATGTTTGTGAACGAGCTGGCCATCCTTACCTGAACAACTTCAGGAGTTTTAGAAAATTGAACGAAAGCGCCAACCTGCGTTTTTTCGCCCTTTGATTTTCTTTGGCTATTTTTAATGACATTATTTTCCCATGTTCCGTACGCAGCAAATGGTTTATCGAACCTGACCACAAAATAGGCACTAAATCCGGCTGGACTGCCCCAACTCTGATATATGCGCGAAACCGGGTTGTAACCTGAGATTTCGTTCTTTTCGGGATTAATTTCAATGTACCCATCGCCAGTGTCGCTGTTTGGTTCAACTACCACGTAATGGGTGCCATCAACCTGAAATGTAAATTTCATCATCGCCGAACGCGACAGCCCGGTAAGTTCGGCAAGCACTTTATACTGTTCCAAGTAAACCGAATAATACATGGGCGAGGCAATCTCTTCCCCATGGCTGAATGCAGATGCCCGGTCTTTTGCTCCGGTAATTAATTGCCCGGACATGGGCATGATGGTAAAAGTACCGTAATCCTTGGCAGCCGACCCGCTCATGTAATGGCTGTTACGGAAACCCTGGATACCTGTATCCCCATAATAATATGGGGGGAAACCTTTCTTTTCACTTTCGTGAGTTTGTGGGATCCAGTTGTTCATCCCGTTCGGCACCCCAACAAGCGGATAGGTTTGCCCCTTGTCGGTACGGGCATATTTACCGGCGCCAACCACCTCCCGCTCGTTGGTCCCTATCAACGGGTTCACATATTGTACCTGACTAAATAATTGGCCGCCGGGGACAAGGAAAAAAAACAACCCAGTAAGTATTGAAATCTTGAAATTTAAATATTTCATTTGATTATATTTTGTTTTTTAACGGTCAATTGGAATAGCCACATAATCATTTTCGGTTGGTCTGAACATATTCTCATGGCTATTTCATGTGAAAATGATTTGTTTTGAATAGGCCACATGGAAATCTCATATTATTTTTATCCTCTTTGGTGGACAACCTTGTACATGCTCGTTTCATTGTAAGTATATAAATTCATTATTATTCAGGATAATACAGGTCAACGGGATTCCCCGAATTGTCCTTGCTACCATCATAAAGGTTAACACTTCTACGGAATAGCTCACCCGGCATCGGATCAAAATTCAGCCAACTTGATGGATCAGAATCCACTGAACCCGACAACCCGCTTTCACCGTTCCCGTTAACAGCCGTAACCGAGTATTCATAAATATTCCCTTTTGTTACTGAACGATCAGTAAAATATGGGGTATCACTTTTATGCACCATCTCATATTTCCCCGACCCTTTTATCCTCCGGTAAAGCCTGTATTCTTTGCAGCCCAATACTTTTCCCCAGGTCAGGTCAATCTTTCCGCTACCGATACTCAACTTTAAACCATCGGGATAATGTGGTTTCTCCTGCGTAAAATAAATCGGGTAAATGACCGATGCTTCGCCTTCATGTTCCTTGTTTTTTGCAATGACACGGATATAACCTTTCGTTTCGTTTCCTGTTGCCTTGATCTGCAATTGGGATTTTGGCTGCTCATTTAATTTTGTCCAGTTTTTCCCAACATCGGTACTGTATTCGAAACGATAGTTGATAGCCCCTGCAACCGGACGGACGGCAAAAAGTACTTTCCCTTTCTCGTTCCGGGTAAAATCAATTTCAGGGCGAAGCAAATCGGGCAAGCCAACAGTAAGGTTCCAATTATGCTTACCCGCCGGAATATTGACCACCATCATTCCTGCCTCAACCTTTGTCTGTTGTTTGGTTCCATCCAAATAGAAACTTATATGATCAGGTATCGACTGACTCCACTTAAATTTCACATCTGATGCCTGATAGCTTGAATAGTTTCCTCTGATATTCTCGTGGTCAGAAAACACTGCACTTATGCCTGCATCCTGATTGGCCGTACTGATTTCGAAACTGGCATTTCCTATTTTTGTCCCGTGAAACAATGCCCATTCCTGCCGTCCGGTTTCCTTTTCGCGGATAAATCCGGCTGTTCCGGTGAATACCAGATCCTGTTCATTTACATCAACAGGCGTATCGTTCCTGAAAATGTAGTCTTTATGGCCATCAGGCGAAGTAATTATTCCGCCAAACGGCGTCGGCTCAACCTTGTACCCCTTTTTATGGGAAACAAAAGTCAGAAAATCGCCGCTACCGTCGTACCATACGCCTTTCGACTCTTTCCCGCTAAGCTCGGTCTTATCAACCCTACCATTATTGCTGAATGATCCCAGCCCTCCAGCTTTGATAATTGTAATTTCGGGCAGTTCTTCCAATGGATGGGTAAACCAGCTCAGGCGCCCGGCAATGTTATTATCATGTACATCATCGTACAGAATAAAATAATCTGAGCCAAGTAACATGATGCTTCGCCCCTGGTATTCAGGCCAGGAGTACGGATTTTTTTGTGACGGGACAATCTCTGCGAACTGCCCGATTCCCAAATCAAACATGGGCCTGTCAAGAACATTCATCCCTACCGATTTGAATTTTCCGTCCTTAAAAACCCCAAAATTGGTAATAAGGTCGGTATCCTGGACACGGCGGTCGCCACTGTCTTCTTTCCCGTTATTGCTGTACGATTTACCTGCCGCATAGAAATAGATGTTGCCGCAACCGCCGTCTGCTGCTGTTCCCCATCGGTAATTTGGGCCTTTGTCGATTTGCGCCAGGTGGATCGAAAGTTCATCTTTTGTACCGACCACCGCACGAAGGACTACCCCATATCCGGTAAACTTGACACTCTTAAAATCAGGTGGTGTCCCCGGGTCAAATTTCTTTTCAGGATACATCATTGCAAACGGATCAGCGGACTTGTCCGGAACTTCTTCCTCCTGATCATCAGGATGTGAAAGAAAACTAATATTTTCACCTAGAAGTGGATCATAATTCTTTAAAGAATGGCCCAGCAACCAAAATGAACTCGGAGGCATTCTTCGGGCAGCGTGTGCTCCCTGTGGAGGATGCACCCTTCTTGGCCCGTTTCCATTTGTTACAATGCCCCAGTAATGATTGGAGAGGTTGTGTTTCCCGTCCCTGTAAAAATCTAAAGATTCTCCGTCAAAAGGTGCTGACAAAGTGTTTAAAAGCCAGAAACTTAACTTGTCAGTATTGGTATTGGCCAGATGGTTGGTCCCGTCAAAATAATTTTGGAGCAAATAGTTTGCCCTGAGGGTAGGCCTCAGAAATCCCCAAACATAGGTCCCCAGATTTTCGGTCCACCTTCCGCCAACTGCATCCCAGCTTTTTACTTCAGGACGGGTATGATAGTGCGTATTCAATTCGACATACTTGGCAAATAGTTCTTCCCAGGTTTTTGCTTCCGGATGTTTCGGAAACAGGAAGGTTGCCATAACAGGTGAACTTTTTACATCGGCCAGAAAATTAGGATGCCCGCTAAGCATTTTACGCATGGGCATATATTCTTCATCTGCCGCAACATATGAATGAAAAAGAAACATGGCAGTAAACCGTTCCTTATCTACCGGATTCATTGCGGGGAGTAACTGGTTATATGCGCCCACCCATGAATCGTAAAATCGCCGGTTACGGGTTGGTCCATATCCACCGTTCTGACAGGTACCACTATATGGCAGTTCAACCACAAATTCTCCAAAGAGAAAGCTTTGCTCAAGATCCTTGACTGAATTTAATTTTCCTTTCCCAAAAATTACCGGCCCCAAAGGAAGAGTGTCTGGATAAGTCAGTACCCAATCTTTTATCTTATCTAAAGAAATAGTGCCGTACCTGTTTTGTAAAAAAGTATTGTGCGATAGCTGTGACAGATGGACACGATAGGTAAACCCTGAAGGATGCTGCCGGGGTTGGTACTTTTGCTCCAGGTCATTCATGTAATCAATATCTTCCTGATGGTTATAGCAACTTAATGCCGTAAAGCGGTTCCCGCTTATCACAGGATATTTCCATGAAAACTGCTTATTCTGATAGTAAAAGCCGACACTTAATTTCCCGGAAGTATGCCAGATTGGATATTCCTGATCATCCCATCCGGAAGAATTGTTCATAAAAACACCAACCGATTGCATCGATTTCTCGTCCCAGAAAACGGATGAAGTTACCGTAGTTTCCGCGGGCCAATTGCCATACGTATTTATTCCAAAGGGGATTTTTGTATCATCCTTTGAATAGATGATGCCTGTATGCCCTGCCAGGTTTTTCTGATCTATGGTTTCCCATATATAGCGGCCAAATCCAGGTACTTTTGTTGCTGGAATGTACGGTTCGTTGTTAAATTGCGGATGGTTGGGGGCCTGTCGGTGAGTGGGCGAAAAACCGTTCCACTCAATCTCCCAGTCACACTTTTCACTGCCCGGGAAGCCATTCATCTGCTCTTTAATTTCAATGAATTCATATCCTTTAATGCAGCGGATATCTGCACGATAAGTTGCTCCATCGGTAAAAAGGTAGTTCACAATTACATCAGTAAATAATGGTCCCTGGTTGGCCACTTTCGTCTCTATCTTCTTCAGTTCTTTTTTTCCTGAATTGAAATGCGATTGCCCCATCCGCTTGTCCATTTCCTGTGCGATGCCCAATATTGGCCCTGGAACGGGGCCTTCTCCTGCCTGGGATGATGGTATCCAAACAGTTAGTTTATCTGTTTGGACAACGACATCCTTTCCTTTGCCAACTACACTGATCGCAGGAAAGTTCTCTGGGGTGCCCCTTTTCAGTATGAAAACTTTTTTTCCGCCGGAAGGAAGGTCTGATATAAAATGCAACACCGCTGTTGTTTTACCTGACGGGTTGTTTACAACTTCAGTTAGCTGAAAAGCCTGTTGTTTACCTGTCTGCACATCAACAAGCACCAGCTCTTTTTCTTGAACATCTTCATTAAAAATAATCGGGTAACTCAGTAAGGTGTTGGGCCACCAGTAAAATGGGTGGTGCAAATGGTCTTCCAGCGTAATCTCGGCTTTTCCTGAACTGAAAACAACCTGTTGGCTTGGGCTTTGGGCAAACAAGGCGCCTAAATACAGTATGAAAAAGGTTATAAATAAACCTATCTGTTTTAAAAAGTTCATCTCTGTTTTTTTATGTATTTATCAGGCTATTTCAATAATTCGCCAACGATCATCACATTGGCCGGAAACCAGTCGAGCCCTTCATATCTGGCAGGATCGCTTATCACAGTTCCCCGTAAACTTAAAATGGCCGCTTTATCGATTTTAGTATCCAATACGCGTACTTCAACCTCATGGGGCCCATCTTCCAACCCGTCAATGAAGAAACTGTTTTTCCGATTGTAACTGCAAAACCGGTCAAAACGGCATTTTTCCTGTTTCTTTCCATCAACTGAAATTTCAATGGTACCCGCATCCGGACCTATACAATCATAAAAACCAAGTACTTTCCCCTTGAATTTAAATTTCATGCTTGCTCCTGGTTTCGCTTGATAGACGGTTGGCATAAATTCCGAAAATTGTTGCACGATCGGATTATCACCGGATAGTTTTGTCCATTTCCCCTGAAGTTCAGTCTGCGAAATGTCGATCATTTTGGCACCCTGCCAGTTATCCTGAATATAGGATAAAGGAAGCTGGTGCACTGTTTTATTCGCTTTTTTGCTCATTTTATCCAGATACTTTACCACCACGTTGGCATACAACGGATGGCCCGATTCCGAAAGCGGATGGGTACGGTCTTTGGTAAAAACAATGGTGTGCTCATTTTCTGATGGATCGGCGCTTAGTACCAATTTTCCCTGGGCGTACAAACGGGCAATCTCCATTCCTACATGGATGGAAGGTATCCCGTAATGTCGGGCCAGTTCTTCCATCGCTTCAGATGCCGGGTGAGGCTTTCCGTTTACCAGATCCGGACAAAACTTCTCAGCCGTTGTATAAACCAGGCAAATATCGGTATTTGGAAAGGCTGCCCATGTTTTGCGGATCAATCCTTCCATTGACCTCAATACATTTTCCCTTGTGAAACCGTCATCATTTACCGCAAACTCTACAAAAAGAAGGTCGGGCTTACCAGTAAATACATCATGTTCCATGCGAAAAACACCTAGGTCTGAACCAGTTCCGCCAATGGTCGCATTGACCTGATAAAACGCAGTTTTTGGAAAATTCAGGCGAAACCAGCTAAAAGTCAGGTCACGCCAACCGTCTTTGGCCTCGGTAATACTTCCACCAATGTACCCGATCCGGATTTGGCGCTGGGTTTTAATCTTGTAAAATACATTGGGCAATCCACCCCGTTGGTGAAATTCCTGCATTTTAAATACAGGGGCCTTCTTGCCTGGCTTTTCTTGTGCCGGAAGGGAACAGCACAAAAGAATCCCCGCCATAAAAAGCATTAATTGGACTATTGAACGTTTCATTTTTAGTTGGTTTAGGTATCAAATAAATCTCCTTTTCTATTTCTGACTTTGCATTTTACTGACTTCAATAGCGGCAAAAAGCACAGCAAACAAGCCGTGTGTATCGTTGTCGTAAAAAGGCCGGTCCATGTAATATTTCACATCCGGCGA
>Ga0172379_10001500_pt1 | contig 45957 bp, 47 predicted proteins | sample GrowelOW334metaG_FD_119756 | JGI IMG/M metagenome (GOLD analysis project Ga0172379, IMG submission 119756) | Groundwater microbial communities from an aquifer near a municipal landfill in Southern Ontario, Canada - Groundwater well OW334 metaG | ecosystem: Environmental > Aquatic > Deep...
AAACAAGGCACCGGCGGTGGCGCCATAGTTAGTGTCTGCTCCATAGCGAGCCTGACCGCCCTCTGCGACGTAACCCCTTACGCTTGCGCCAAAACGGCACTGCTGGCTTTGACCCGCCAGTTGGCCGTTGACCGGCAGCTGGTTGGCGCTGGCATTCGCACCAATGCCGTTGCCCCGGGCTTTTTTCCGGGAGAGCAGAACCGCGAAATCCTTGCCAAAGGCGACCGAGGTTTGCGTATTCAAACCAACACGCCAATGGGCCGCTACGGCAAGCCCGAGGAAATCGCCCCAATAGTGGCGTTTCTGCTTTCAAGCGCCGCGTCGTTTCTCAACGGCGCCTGCATCAATGTCGATGGCGGCTTTATGGCTAGCGGCATCTGCGACGCAGTCGGCCCGATAACCCTGGCTGCCAAGCCCGATGCGGCAGACGATGTCACTGCAATTGACGGCTTTGCCCCCGTTGCCAGCCAAGACGTTCCGGCTTGGACCCATGAACCGCCAAGGCCGGAAGACATTCAGCCCTGAGACAGATCTTTGCTTGCCCTGCACTTAACCAAAGTCGCAGGGTATTTTTTTGCTAAAATTATTACTTTGTTTACTATCTTTGGTAAGGTATAATGTAAGTATTAGTCTTAATTGATAAATTTATGAAAAAATTGCTCAAAATTTTAAATTGGTTTTTTGTTGCCCTGGGAATAATTTTTTTAATTTTAATCATAATTGTGGCCTATCTTTTCATGGCCGACCCATTCAAACTAAAACCGGTTTTAAAAACTTGGTTTGAGCCGGCGGCTGTCACCAATAATGCAACCACCACCGATAAAAATCCGCTCTTAACTGTAGAGCAAGAAAAAACCCTGGAATCATTAGGGGTCAATCCGGCCGCCCTGCCAACTGCCATCACTCCAAAAATGGAAAAATGTTTTACCGAAAAATTGGGCCAGGCCAGAGTGGCAGAAATCATAAAAACCGGTCAGCCGACAGCCGCTGATTTTTTTGCCGCCCGCGCCTGTCTTAATAATTAATTTTTATTTAAATTAATTAATGTTAAAAATATGAGAAAAAAACTAATCCCAATTGTCATCATTCTAATCATCATCGCCGTTGGCGCCGGCCTTTTCTTTTTTCTGCCAAAATGGCAAAAAGCCAAAGTCGCAGAAGCTGACGAATTTACCGACCCGCGCTACAGTACCAAACCAACCGGCATAGATTCCATTCAAAACGACTTAGATCAAGGCAAAATTAATTTAGACACGGCTTTGATTTACAAAGTTAAATTTTTATTCAACGACCCGACTTTGCCTAAAGAATACGCCAGTGCCAATGGACCTTTTGAAGATGCCGGCACTTTTGGTGAAATTTTGGAAAACTGGGACAAACTAACTGCTGAAACCAAAAAAACTTTAGCGCCTTATTTTTTGCGGCCGGATAACCCGGAAAGCGCCATGAGTAAAATCATGAACGGCGAAATTTCCGCTCCAAAAACCGGCTGGCTAAAATTGATTGATCAGGCCAAGGCTTTTGACCGGCCGCTTTCCTATAAATCCGACGACACTTTAATTACGGCTGACGGCAAAATCAAAGTTTGGTATTTAGAAAAGAAAGAAATGGTCAATGGTGAAGAAAAAATCACCAAGCTTTATTACAATGTGGCTCAAAAAATTGTTTCTAACTTAAACACCGATGGCGCTTACGCCCAATTCGTCGGTCTTTTGGGCAAAACTCCGCCGTCTGATGGCACTTTAGGCGGCGACAGTAAAACTGATATTTTTATAGCCACCGGCGCTCATATTCATTTGGCTGATTCTAAAGGCGGCACGCCTTCCCAAGGGGTAAATGTGCCGGATAACGGTAATGGCAAAAGCAGTTATATTATCCTGCGAGATAATTTAAACGACAAATATTTAAAAACTACAACCGTTCATGAATTATTCCATGCCTTTCAGCGGGCTTTTGATTGTTGGCTTTCCGGAACTAACTTGTGGTGGACTGAAAGCACAGCGACTTGGTCGGAAGATATGATTTATCCGAAAGATAATACCGAGCAAGGTTATGTTGAAAGTTTTATTCCAAGACCGGCCACGAGTTTATTTGAAAATGGCAAAAATTTCGAATACGGCGCTTATGTTTTTCCTTTTTATTTATCCAATACCTACGATCGAATGATTGTCACCAAAATTTTTGAAGGCTGTACCGGCGGTGCTACTCCGCTAGCCAGTGCCGAAAAAACCATTGACGGCGGCTTTAAGAAAAACTGGAAAGAATTTACGTTATGGAATTATAATAAAAACCCAATCGAAAATTATAAAAAAGTCGATCAGAGTAAAAAATTTACCAGCGACACTTCTCAAAAAGATAACACCGATATGATTTTTTTGGCACCCGGCGAAACTAGTATTCCCACCAAAGAATTAAAGCCCCTGACCGCTCAAGTGATTGAAACTTTTTTTTCTGAATCAACCGGCGTACGCAAGGCGGTTTTTAAAGATCTGAAAAATTTTACCGGTAAAAGTCCAAATGCGGCAATCAAAGCCATAATTTATCCAAAAAATAATGGAACTCCTTACACTGAAGACTGGACGGACAAAGAAAGCCGGAGCTTTTGTTTTGATAAAGCCGATGAGGACTTTGATAGAATTATTTTGATTTTTTCCAATGCAGAAATGAAAAATAAAATAGCTGTAAGTGATATCAAGGTAAAAACTAAAGACACGTGCTATGAAATCAATCAAGGCGAAACTATGACGGTCAAACCGATTTTTGCCGTTACTCCCGGCTATGTTGGCACTTTAAAATATCAAGCCGAGGGCGAATTGGTTAAAGATTCGGTTCCAAACAAAGCTAAGTATTCCTACTTGGGCAAATGGCAAATCAGAGTTGATTATTGGGAACATTTTCCGGGGCAAACAGTTTATGGTATTTCCAGCAGTGCCATGGATTTTGCCTATAACCACTACTTGGAATTTGATTTAAATAGTGACTCCGTATTTAAAGATGGAACGGTTCAAGTTACAACCAAAGAAGGCAAATTTGAAACTCCGGGCTGGACTATAACTAACCAGATTTCCGGCGAAAGCGTGAACATTCCAAAAAATAATCAACTTTGGGCTGTACCCCAAAAAGGCGTGATTTCGGAAATGACCGAGAACGGCTGTAAAATCAGTTTGCCCGACTTTGTTTTGTATAATTCCGGCGGCTACCGTGATTTACCGCATCCAATAATTTTTGAAATAAAAAAATAAATATTTAGTTAAAAAGAAAGACACGCACTAATATTGATTGTGCGTGTCAGAAACAGTGTACATCATCTTGACGATCAGGCGACCGCGGCAGCCTCGGTGACCAGGTCGCCCAGAAGCATATCGACTTCGGCCATGAGGCTATTACCAAACTTTTGCTGAGCGGCCCGAGCGTCATCAATCTGCTTTTGCTGGTCTGCCCGACGCTGAGCAATGGCTTGGCGCCGCTGTTCTTCGGCGGCTTGCTCGGCTGCCTGCGCCCGCGTCTGGCGACGAAAAATCAACGTCTGTTCGGTGTCGGCCAGCGACTGGGCAAAGTTGTAATACAGCTCCGAAGCGGTGACCAAATGAATGGTTGCGCTTTGCAACGCCACTTTTTTGTACTGCTCAAACTGGCTCGTGAGTGTCACCGCCAAGTCAGCGTCCTTGTCGCACTCGGCGCACTTAGCCAGGGCGGCATTCACTTTGGCGGCAAAAGCCACTTCCGGCGAATGCCCAAAGTAATGCCGCATCATTCCTTCCAGGGTAGACGCGGCTTCGTCAAACCCCTTCTTCGCCAGGGGATAATTCGTTTTCCCGAAATCCCGCTTGGCGGCGATGGCGTATTCGCCGACCTTTGAGGCAATCCGGAAGCCCGGAAAGATGGGCAGGCCAACTTGGCCGCCGCTTTCGGCCAGGTTTTTCAAACCGGCCAGCCGGGTTATCGCCTCGCGGACTTCATCCGCTGTCGCCTTCTTTGGCTCCTGTTTTTCCTTCTTGAAACCGCGATTGCTGGCCATGGTAGTCAAAGCTCCTTTTCTATGTTGGCCACAGACAAACCACACAAAGGGACTTTTCTTTATAGCACAATTCAATATTTTTGTCAATAATAAACCAAAAAAGAAGGTATTTTTACCTTCTTTTTTGTTGGTTATACTTTTTCAAATTTTATTCTTCGTCAAGGTCTGATTTTGACTGATATTTTTCTAAAAGCTGATCAATAGTGCCATCGTCTTTATATTTTTCAATTAACTCATTAATCTGCGGCAAATATTTAGCGGCCGTTGATTTTTTGGCAATAGCAATATAAAAATTTTCCGAAGTAACCTCTTTTGGTAAAGCAATAAATTCCGCTTGCAAACCGTTCTGGTTGATATATCTTTGACCGGAATACAAAGCATAAACAAAATAATCAGCTGACTTTTTTTCCAAAGAATCAAAAGCTTCTTTGGCGGTTAAAACCCGACCAACTTTTAAATTAGCCGAAATATAATCATCAAACTCCTGGCCGTAGCTGTCACCAATCATGGCAATCCCCTTTTTACCGATTAAGTCTGACCATTTTTCATATTTGAGTTTGGAATTTTTTTTAACAAACAAAGCAATCGGGTCAACAGTATAAGCAACCGAGTAAGCCAAATATTGCTGGCGCGCCTCGGTTTTGTAAGCTGCCACCAAAACATCAATTTGATTGGCTTTGGCTTTCTCTAAAACCTGATCCCAGGTACCGGCCGGCTTAATTTCAAAAGGCACTTTTAGTTCCGAAAAAATCTTTGCCACTAAATCCGGCCCAACGCCGATGAGCTGGTCACCGCTTTGCCACATAATCGGACTCCATTCCGGATGGCCCGAAATTTGCAAAATCAAAGGCTTTGGTTCAAATATTTTTAAAGCAGGAGTGGTGCTTAAAGGCCAAACAAAAAGACAAAGACTGATTAAAGAAACTGAAATTACCAAAAGTAAAAATATAGCTGCCGGCAAAAAACCAGGATTTTTTTTCATACGATTTTAATTGGTTAGAGTTTGGCCAAGGTTGCCTAAAAAATAATCTTTCAATAAACTGTCAGCATAAGCTGAATGTGGTTGATTTTTATCTTTAGTCTCATAACCAACCGAACCGTCCTGACCGCAATATTTCAAAATAGTTTCCGGTCGGGCCGGATGAAGATTGATATAATTGGTAAAATCATAAACTTTACCGTCAATAATCATCCAACAGCTGTTTGCCGAATTATGCCTACTGATTTCGGCGGCATTTAAAACCACACCATAAATTTTAATCAAGGTATTGGTGTTTTGATTGGTATTAATAATTTGGCTGGTATTATTGATTTTTTCCGGTCGAGAAACCGGCCAAAGATAAACGGCAATTATTAAAATCAAAAATAAAGTCCAAATAATTCCGGCAATGGTTTTGATTGATTTTTTATTAAATTTTGGGTGGCGCGCCAAAAGTAAAAGTAAACCGCTTAAAGAATGTAAATAAAATAACGGAGCAAAAATATAAATACTAAAAATTGAATGTAGTCTGGAAGCTAATTGATAATTAAACCAGGGAAATAAGCTGGATTTTACCATCACTAAACCGGAAAACAGTGAAACCACCGAAGCTAAAACCAAAAGCCAGGCAGTGGTTCGAATAATTTTATAAACTAATTTCATAAATTTAATTTACTAATCAGTAAGTTAATTATACCTTATTCTAAACAATAGATAAAATAAAAAATAAACCCCAAGTGGTAGGGATTTATTTTTATAGTATAAAATGAAAATTATTATTTTTTTCGGTGTGCTTGAACCCGTTCATTTTCCGTTAAAAGCTGTTTGCGCAACCGAATGCTTTGCGGCGTCACTTCCAAATATTCATCATCATTCATAATTTCCAAACCGCGCTCCAAAGTCAATTCCAAAGGCGGCGTTAAAATAATCGCTTCGTCAGACGCTTTTGAGCGCATATTGGTTAGCTGCTTACCTTTAATCGGGTTAACGGCCATATCCATGCCTTTAGACGCATTGCCAATTACCATACCTTCATAAACTTCCGTTGCGGGACTGATATAAAGCGAGCCTCTGTCTTGCAAATTATACAAAGAAAAACCCAAAGCTTTACCGGTGACCATTGAAACCAGCGAACCAACGCTTTTATGTTCAATTTTACCAGAATATGGTTTAAAGCCGATAAATTCACTGCATAAAATTCCTTCGCCGCGCGTATCAATCACAAATTCACCGCGATAACCAAGCAGCCCCCGGGTTGGAATTTCAAAAACCAATCGAGTATGGGATTGCTCCGGATGCATATTAATCATCAAACCTTTGCGTTTGGCGAGCTTGTCAATTACCGTGCCGGTGAGATTACTTGGCACATCGACGATCACTTCCTCAAACGGTTCTAATTTTTTACCGTCTTTTTCTTTAAAAATTACTTGTGGCTGGGAAACTTGCAATTCATAACCTTCGCGCCGCATGTTTTCCAATAAAATAACAATATGCAATTCACCGCGGCCGTAAACTTTAAAAAATTCATTGGACGAAAAATCAATTTTCAGTCCGACATTAACTTCCAATTCCCGCTCCAGGCGTTCTTTGATTTGGCGGCTGGTAACCAATTTGCCTTCGCGACCGGCAAACGGCGAATTATTAACTAAAAAATTCAAAGAAATTGTCGGTTCATCAATATTAATCGCCGGCAGCGATTCGGTTTGAACGTCATCGCAAATAGTGTCACCAATATAAATTTCTGGTAACCCGGCAATCATAACAATATCACCGGCGCTGGCTTGTTCCACTTCTTGCCGTTGCAAACCGCGAAAAGTAAAAATTTTAGAAATTTTGCCATTTATAATTTCACCGTTTATTTTTTTAACAAAAACATTGCTGGCAGTTTTTAAAGTTCCTTGATAGATTCTGGCAATGGCTAAGCGGCCCATAAAATTATCATAGCCCAAATTAAACGGCTGAACTTTCAAAGGCAACTGGATCAATTTGTCAGAAGACGCCGGCGCCACATGAGCTAAAATCACATCCAAAAGTGGGGTCAAATCTTTGGTTTCATCGGTAATTTTTAATTTAGCCAAACCCTGTTTGGCAATGGCGTAAACCGTTGGAAAATTCAGCTGCTCATCATTAGCACCCAAATCCAAAAACAATTCAAAAACTTTTTCATGGACCCATTCGGGTCTCGCAGCCGGCTTATCAATTTTATTAATCACCACAATTGGCTTTAAACCCAATTCCAAAGATTTACGCAAAACAAATTTAGTTTGCGGCATCGGACCTTCCTGAGCATCAACAACCAAAATCACCGAATCAATTGAGCGCAAAACCCGTTCAACTTCGGAGCCAAAATCGGCATGACCCGGAGTATCAACGATATTGATTTTAGTGTCTTTATAAAAAATTGAAGCGTTTTTGGAATAAATTGTGATTCCCCGCTCCCGTTCCAAGTCGTTTGAGTCCATACTGACGCCTTCTTTGGCCACTCCGGTTTGGCGTAACAAAAAATCGGTTAAGCTGGTCTTACCGTGGTCAACGTGGGCAATAATGGCGATATTTCGGATTTCCATTGATTTAGGTTGAATTATCTTTAATAAAAATAAATCCTAACACAAAACGAGGATTTAATCAAGCTTATCAAAGTTTAAAAAAACTTGCCTGCCCTAACCCCTCTTATCCTAAGAGGAATCTTTTTAGATTACCTTTGAAATGACTTCCATCATACCTGGCCAATAATTACCACGTAGTTTTTACCATACTTTTTGGCGCACTTGGGACAAGTGGTATACCACATATACCATTTTTTGATAGCTAAATTTTGAGCTTTAACGTAATTTTCAAAATCAGCACACCATTTACCGGTTTCTCTAAAATCACCTTCATAAACTTTGCTTAAAAATTTTCCCGACAAAGTGACATTTTGCGCGCCCGGTACTTCTTTATCCACCGCTAAATACAAATCCATATTCCACTTGGAAGTGTGATCGGAAAGACAAAGATTATCCGGCACCAAAACGGCTGCCGTTTCAACTTTTTTCATCATTTTAGTAATTACTTGGCCAAAATTAATTGGCATGTGGGCGATGGTAAAAACTTTATCTTTGATAAATTTTTTATTTCGCCATTCAAAAGTTTTGCCATCCCAAGGCTCGAGATTGAATTTTGGGCAACATATTGGTTTTTGAGCTTGGTTGGTCATAATTTTTTACTTAAGCTAATTATAATTATTTTATTGTTAAAATTTTAATCTATTCTTTTTTATAAGAGCCGGATTGTCTATTTTATATTCAGGGTGTTTTTTGCTCCATTTGGAAATATCCGTCCATTTGAGACCGTGAAAACCAAACTGGCGGTTCCAAGAAAAATGAGTTTTGTCTTCGGCTTCGAAACTAAACTGTTTGGCTAAATTCACTGGTGCGAATTTAATTCCCTTGGCCTCAAGTAATTTGCGATAATAAATACCAATGGCAACGTCTTCGGGATGATATTTTTTAAATTTACCGGCTTGGGCCAATCTGGCCGTGAGAGAAATTATTTTTTTACTGCGCAGACTGAATCCCCCATTGCCAACGACTGATTTACCCAATGAATTAACCGGAAAATCAAAATTTTTAACCGACCAATCAGCTACCAACCAAGGCGCGCCGATATAATCATATTTTAAAAATTTATCAGTCCAAGCTTTGGAATTTAAAATAAATCCATCATACTGGACAATTAAAACGTGCGGAGTATCAACATATTTATCCAACTCCCAAATGATAAAATGAGAATAAGCTTGGGCGGAATTTATCGGTTTGATTTTTACAATATTATCCAGCTTACTGATTTTTAAAGAGGTTAAAATTTTTACAGCAGCAAATTCAAAATCCTTTTGACAAATTTCCATAGCCAAAGCCAACCTTTTTACATCAACACAATCAATGCCCAACAAAGTGACTGTTTTTAATTTCTTTTTTTTCATTAATTTTAATTACTAAAGCCAAGAGTCTGCACCATTTCTTCTAAAATTCCAGAAAATTTATCCTGATCAAATTCTTTAACCGTGCCTGGATCATAATTATAGATATTGCCTGAGTGTAGCATCTCTACAATTTCGTAACAACTTTGATTTTTAACCAAACGATAAATGGTTGATTCATAAATATTACCCGCACCAACGCCAACGGCGGAAAATTTATGGGCTGGTAAAATACCAATTATTGCTTGCCCTAAATCTTTTTCATCATTAATAGTATTAATTTGTTCACATTTACTTAAAATTTCCGTACTGGTGCTGACACCGACAATTACCACCACTTCCCCCAAATTGGTACCGGCAAATAAATCCTTGGGCAAAAAAATACCAACCAATCCGGTTTTGGATAAACTCAAATAGCCTTCTAAATTTTCTTTTCGAATTTCTGAGTCTTTAGGATACCAAAAAGAAAAACCAAATTCAGCATTATTGTATTTAGAGGCTGGCAGGTCAGCAATGACTTCCGGCTCCAAGATTTTTCGGACAAAAGTTCTGCCATCTTTGGTTTTGCATTGCTCCGGATAAGTTTCCATGATCGGATAACCGGCTTTGGCACAATCGTCAAAACTTAAAATATTTTCCGGCGCAGACAAAGTTTTAATCGCCAAACTCATTGCCAAATAAACTACACCAACAATAACCAATAAAAAAATAATCACGATTGTGACAAATAGAATCTTTTGGTTTTTCATAATTTTAATCTGTTTATAATCTAAATAAAATCTAATTGATAATCTGGCATGCCTTGTTCCAAACCATATTCTTTTACTGCTTGGTAATCTTTGGGTTGACCAAGATCAACCATAAAAAACCGGCCGTAAAAAATTATATAGTGGAACTGATCATTTTTAAAATCAACATACCAGGCGTGATCGGCATCCAAAGCTTCACTGATTTTTTGAGCATAAAACTCCGCCCAAGTTTCTGGAATCAAAAATTTAATTTTGGTCCATTGTTTAACCCAAGGTGTCTTGTGATGCTCAGTCACTGTTTCAATTTCAGTTTCAATAATGGTTAAATCCTGCAAAATACCGTCATCGGCTAAACTTTCTTTAATTATAGTACCGGTGTAATCCATAATTTATTAAGTACTAAATTTTACTTTCTTTAACATCTTTTTTAATCAGTCTGACGATTTCGGGAAATTTAGATATTTTAAAATGCCCATTTTTACTTTTATAAATTATAATCTTTGCCTTTTTTAGTTTGGCTTGATATTTTTTTGCTTGAGTTATTGGCACGATATCATCGTCTTTTGAAAACAGCAAATAAAGATTTTTTGAATTTTTCTCAAGTAAAGTTAAATTGGATTTTAGCTTAAAACCGCCAGCCAAACTTTCATCAGTCAAAGTATCATCAAAAGGCGGACAAATTAAATAGGTTGCTAATATTTTTTTAGGAAATTTATGTTCAGACAAATACTTGGCCAAAAATATTCCGCCCAACGAATTTCCAATTAAAATTACATTATTTTTTAGATAAGGAATATGTCTTTCAAAATGTATTTTCCAATCATTATATTTGGCATAGTCTTGCAAAGGCATGCGCGGCCGGATAATCTGAAAATTTTTCCCCAATTGTTTATCTAAATAATCGTCCCGCCATCTTATTTTTTTATCTAGATTAATTTTTCTAGTTTTTAAATAATACAAATAATCCTTATCACTCTTGAAAGTGTTTCCACCATTAATTAGAAATATTTGAAGTTTATTTTTCATATTTTTTTATCTAGACTTTGTAAAAAATCATCCACTGCTTTAATAAATATCTTTGGTTTGGCTAAATGAACATCATGAATGGCATTTACTTTAGTTACTTTTATATTTTTTACAATTGAACAAATTTTTTTCACATCATTATCATCTAAAGCACCCAGCAATCCCCAGATTTTATGTCTAGACCAATATGCCTGGATTAATAAAACCGGACATTTGATTTTTTTCAGGGTTTCTTCTGGATCAAAACCTTGAGCCAACCTGCCATCAATGGTGGCTTTTGAAAAATCAACGTCATATTCGCTAATAAACTTTAAACCGACCCTTTGATCAAATCGGGCATTGAGCAAATCATATTTTTTGGCCGGACGAATTTTTTCATTAAGTTTAAAACTGATTGCTCTGTAGCTTGCAATAAAGGCGGGCATAAATAAAAGTTTTTCTTTGCCTTCAATTGGAATACCTTGTTTGGCAAAAAAACCTTTAATATCTCTTTTGGGCTTGCCAAGTGTTTCTATTGCCGTTTCAAAAAGTCGGTGCATATATTTTTCTTCTTTGATTTTTGGATACATTGAAGAAAAAAGCGGCGGGTCTTCGCTGATTGCGGCCAAAACATTTTCCGAAGCATTGGCTGCCAACCAAAGGGAAAGAATGGCACCCGAAGAAAGTCCTGAAACAATTGCTGGTTTTTTAATGACATTTTTCAAAAACTCGGTAAGGTCTTTGCCAATTATATTGTATGAATATTCTCCGGGCGTGTGAGTTGATTTTCCGTGTCCTCTGACATCAACGACAAATACCTGATATTTTTTTGAAAAATGAGGCATGACCAACTCATAGCCTTGCCAAAATTCCATTTGACCTGGAATAAATAACAAAGGAGGACCATTATCCGGACCTTGTACATAATTCAAAGTCACTTTTCCGGTACTAAATTTTTTTTCAGTAAATCCTTTGGGAATAGTTTCAACCGAAGGCCTAAACGGATTAAAAGTTTTTATTAATAAAAAAATTATTACTCCCAAAAACAGCCAAAGTCCGGGCACATGATAAATTACCATGGCTAAAATCGCCAATATTCCTAAAACACTATAGATAATTACCTTATTCATACTTTAAATCAGCTCCTCAATTAAAATATCTAATGCTTTTAAAACAAAGGCAGGGATTTAAACCCTAAAAGGCTTACACCCAAGCGGTGTTGAGATCCTGCACTAAACGGAGAGGGTGGGATTTGAACCCACGATCCCTTGCGGGATAACGGTGTTCGAGACCGTCCCATTCAACCACTCTGGCACCTCTCCGTTTAAGGCAGGATAACTATTGGCTTCTGGATTAATAACAAATTTTACCAGGAAACAGCTTAAAATTACCATATTTATTCATTTTTTACAATTCTGGCGTTTTCTATTATAATTAAAGTAGTTAACTAACAAAAAACTATGCAAAAAATAAGAAAAGTCGTTATCCCGGTTGCCGGCTTAGGGACGCGCTTTTTACCGGCCACCAAGGCCCAACCCAAAGAAATGTTGCCAATCGTTGATAAACCGATTATTCAATATATTGTTGAAGAAGCGGTTGCCGCCGGTATTACTGACGTTATTTTGGTTACCGGCGCCACTAAAAGAGCAATTGAAGATCATTTTGATCGCAACGAATATTTGGAAAATTATTGCCAAAAAGCCGGCAAAACTCAGGCCTGCCAGCGAATTAAAGAAGTTGCCGAAATGGCAAATTTTATTTATATCCGCCAGAAAGGTCCTTACGGCAATGGCACCCCGGTTTTGAATGCCAAAGAAATTATCGGCAATGAGCCGTTTGCCGTGGTTTGGGGCGATGATGTTTGGGACTGTAATCACAAACCTCATTTAAAACAATTGATTGAAGTTTTTGAAAAATACGGCGACCCGGTAATTACGGCCAGTATTACCGACGACGAAGGTACCAAAAAATATGGCATCATTGATGGTATTGAAGTTGAAAAAGATGTTTATCAAGTCAAATCAATCGTGGAAAAACCCGGCCCGCAAAAAGCCAAAACTCGGGTGGCTTCCCAGGGCGGCTATATTTTCACGCCAGATATTTTTGAGGCTTTGGAAAAAACCAAAATCGGTAAAGGCAATGAACTTTGGCTGGTTGATGCCATTGCCATTTTGCTCAAAAAACGGCCAATTTATGCCAAAATTATCGACGGTAAATTCCATGATTTAGGCTCAAAACTCGGCTGGCTCAAAGCTAACGTTGAATATGGTTTAAAAGATAAAGAAGTCAGTGCCGACTTCAAAAAGTTTTTAAAAAACAAAATTTAGATTGTATGAAAAAAAATCTAAAAATAAAAATTACCACCCTGGTTCTTTTAGCTTTGGCGGTTATAACTTCCGGCTTTCAATGTAAATGGATTAGTCCTGCCACTCAAGCCATGCTTGAACCGATTGAACTAACCTGGTGGAGCGTTTATGATGATCCTCAGGACATTGACGAATTGGTTGCCGATTACAAAGTAATTCATCCAAATATTAAAGTCACTTACCGCAAATTAAGGCCGGAAGAATTTAAAACTGAATTAATAAATGCTTTAGCCGAGGATCGCGGACCGGATATTTTTACGATTCATAATACTTGGGTGACCGAACAGCTCAGCAAGCTTGAACCGTTGCCAGCAAAAATTAAAATGGCTTACCAGGTCACCAAAAAAAGTCTGGGGATTAAAGAAGAAACTTTAATTGAAGTGCGAGAAGAAGCCAGTATTACTCCCGCCCAGCTGAAAGAAGGCTTTTTGGACGTTGTGGCCAGCGACGTAGTCAGAGACGGCAAAGTTTATGGTTTACCCCTAAGTGTTGACACCTTGGTTTTATTTTACAATCGCGATTTACTAAACAATGCCGGTATTCCCCTGCCGCCAAACAATTGGATTGAATTGCAGGAAAATGTTAAAAAATTAACTTATCAAGACAAAGACGGTAATTTGGTTCAATCAGGTGTGGCTTTGGGCACAGCCGACAATATTGATCGTTATTCTGATATTTTATCACTATTAATGATGCAAAACGGCGCCCAAATGGTAACCAATAATCAAGTCTCTTTTGGCTCGGTACCAAGAAGTTTTCCGGACCAAACCTACAATCCTGGCCCGGAAGCGGTTCGCTTTTATACCGACTTTGCCAATACCAGTAAAGAAGTTTATACCTGGAATGAAACCATCCCTAATTCAATCAATGCTTTTGCCCAGGGTCGAGTAGCCATGATTTTTGGCTATAATTACCACCTCGCCACCTTGGATGCGGTCAGTCAAGGCCGATTAAATTACGGCATTGCCAAAATGCCTCAAATTGAAGGTCGACCTGAAGTTAATTTTGCCAATTACTGGCTTCAGGTTGTTTCTAAAAAAAGTAAGCACAAAAACGAAGCTTGGGATTTTATTCAATTTATTTCAAAATCAGCCGAAGCAAAAAAATATTTAACTAAAACTTTAAAACCAACCGCTTTGCGCTCTTTGGTCAGCGAACAAAAAAATAATGATCAGCTTCGGCCTTTCGCCGAACAACTGCTGACCAGCAAAAGCTGGTACCAAGGCAACAACGTCGGTGCTTTGGAAAGTGCCTTTAAAGAAATGATCGATTCTGTCAGAAAAGGCGGCGAGTTGCGTGATGCGATTGGTTTAGCGATTCAAAAAATTCAACAGACCCTTTAGGTTAGTTAATAATTAGGTTTTAGGTTGTTAAAATTTTTCGCTAACTACCTAAAACCTAACCACCTAATTACTTAATATACTCTATGTCCAAAAAAATTAAGTTTTTTTTAACCAGTATTTTTGTCTTCGGTTTTATGATCTCGTTGGCTTTACCTTTACCCAGCTTGGCTGCCTGCCAAGGCGCAACCGGTTCAGGCTGGCTTGAAGATATTGGTATTGAAGACGGCTTACTAATTCCTTGCGAATGTGTTACTTCAAATGTTAATGAGCAAGAAGGTTGTTTGAATATTAATGTTTTTCTTAAAACTTTAGTAAATTTTTCAACTATAATTTTAGCTTTAACCGGTAGCGCCGCGCTTTTAATGTTTATGTATGGTGGCGTTTTATTAATCCTTGCTGCTGGCGCCCAAGAGAGAGTGCAAAAAGGCAAAGCCGCTTTACAGGCAGCCGCAATTGGTATTGCCATTATTTTAAGTTCTTGGGTAATTGTCAATTTTGTAATTTTATCAATCACCAAAGGCGAAATCGGCAGCAAAGCAACCATTTTTGGCCGGATTTGGAGCGATGCACCACAAGCAAAAACCAAATAAAAAACCGAGACTCTGGTAATAAAAAATTAACAAAAACTCTTGTTGACACCACTTGATACTATTTATTATAATTAAAGATAGATAGTTTAAAAAAATAATAGCTATCAGACCAATCTTTCCAAAAAAGATAGCTAAAAACGAAAGGGGGTGGAAAAATGAAAAAATTATTAGTTTTAACAACGTTGGGGGTAATTTTTGCCTTGACTGCAATGCCGGTTCTAGCTTTAGAAACTGGTATTGACTATGGCACCTACACTGGTTTGGGAACAAAAGATATTCGTCAGGGTATCATGAATGTCGTTAACGTTTTATTGGGTTTCCTTGGCATTTTAGCCATTGTTATTATTCTCTGGGGAGGTTTCAGATGGTTAACTTCAGGTGGTAGCGAAGAAAAAGTTGGTGAAGCGAAAAAAATCATTACTGCCGGTATTATCGGTTTAGTGATTATCTTTACCGCTTACGCCATTGCGAGCTTCGTCATCAGCCAATTATTGACTGCGACTGGCGGTGCTTAATCTTAGGTGAATTGACCTAAACTCATATAATCGCGGCGGGGAGACCTTCAATTTTAATGGGGGTCTCCCCGATCCAAAAAACTTTTAAAACAATGAAAAATATTTCAAAAAATTTAAATCTACTGACTGTTTTCATTATTTGCTTTATAATTTTTGCCGCTTCTTTTGAACCGGCTTTGGCTTCGCTGCCAGTGCCTGATAATGCGGCGGCAGCGGCCGCTGCGGCTAAAAAGACCTCAACCAGCGGCAGTACTGGTGCTGCCAAAGTTTTAGAAGGTTTAAGCAAAACTGCCACTAAAGCTGAAATTACAACCACCGAAACCAATTTGCCAAAAATTGCCGGTCGGGCGATTAATTATTTCTTTGGCGTTTTGGGCGTTGTCTTTTTGACTGCCCTTTTGGTCGGCGGCTACCTTTGGATGACCGCTGGCGGCAATGAAGAAAAAGTTAAAAAGGGTCAAGGTTGGGTGGTTAACGGGATTAATGGAATAATCGTTGTTTTTTTGGCTTATGCTTTGGCCTACACCATGCTTTTTGCCATGAAAACAGCAATCGGCGGTTAAAACCATGCTTTCAAAAAAAATTTTTTCAATCTCTCTACTTTTACTGACGCTTATTAGCTTTTTTATTAGCCCAATTACTCTAGCCAGTACTTTTGACGTAATTAACAAGGGTTTTTCTGATACCGGCTCGGAAGCCGGCTATCCGGTTTCTAGCGGTAAACCAACCAAAGAATTCGCCGTGGCTTTCATCGGCTATATTAATGGCATGCTTGGTTTAATGGGTTTACTGTTTATGGTTTTTATGATTTTTGCCGGCTATATTTGGATGACTGCCCGTGGCCGCGAAGAAAAAGTTAAGCGCGCCCAAACTTTAATTATTGAAGCCGTTATTGGTTTGGCGATAGTAATTTCTGCCAGGCTGATTGCCGAAATTGCCTTAACCGTTTTAGGCACGACTTTAGTCAGATAAAATGAAAAAAATCTTAACTAAAATCAATTTAAAAACTATTGTATCGCTATTTTTTGCTTTATTAATTTTTGGTCTCAGCTGTCAAAATACTTTTGCTGTCTCCTCGATTTTCAGCCAAACCAGCGGCGGTTTGCAAACTGCCACCAATGAAGCTTACGGCGGTGGTCAAAAAGTTAATGTTGATGAAACCACATTTAGTGGTGGTTTGGTTATAATTATTTATTACTTACTTAATTTTTTAGCCGTTGTTTTCTTTTTAGGTCTGATTTATGCCGGTTATATCTGGATGACTGCCAGAGGTGAACAGACAAAAATCGATCAGGCTAAAAAAATTACCCGAGAAGTAACCATTGCTTTGATTATAACTTTAACGGCTAGGGTTTTTACCGAGTTTATTTTGACCCAAATTGGCAGAGCAATCCAATAAAATAATTCAAGTTTAAAAAATATGACCCAAACTAAAAAAAGGATTACTAGTCTAGTTATTTTTGGCTTATTTGCCATTACCCTATTTACTTTAATAACTCCTTGTTTGGCGGCCAATATTACCGATGCGATGAAAGGCCCGCTTAGCAAAGTGACTTTGCCAGGCGGCGGCAGCGACCCGGAAACAAAAGCTTTAAGTATCATTGGCAAAACCATTTCGGCCTTTTTAAGTCTGTTTGGTGTTATCTTTTTAATTTTAACAATTTATGGCGGCTATAAATGGATGCTAGCTTCCGGCCGGGACGAGGAAGTCAAAAAGGCCAAAGATATTATTCGCTCGGCTATTATCGGCTTAATAATCGTTTTAGCGTCTTACGCCATTACTTACTTTATTACCACCGGCCTTGAGGCGGCGGTCCAATAATCTATGAAAAAAAACTTTAAATTTATTTTGGCTTTAACCATTACCAGTGCTGTTTTTTTTGTGACTTTAGCGAGTCTGAGTTTGGCACAAACTGAAAGCACCGGCGGACTTGGCCTGTCCAGTAAGCTGCAAACCGTTGGCACGGCGGCTAATTTTGCTGAAAAACCGAAAATCAGCTTATTAATCGGACAAATCATTAAAACCGTTCTTTCAATTTTAGGCGTAATATTTATGGTTTATACCGTTTATGCCGGTTACCTTTGGATGACAGCGGCCGGCAACGACGAACAAATCAAAAAGGCCAAAAGCATAATCAAAGGCAGTATTATCGGTCTAATTATTGTTTTAGCCGCCTATACCATTACCTCATTTGTTATTAATAATGTAATTGGCGCAATTAATAATGCCGCTGCTTAATCCCAAAGGTATGATTAAAAAATTTAAAACCATCATCATTGCCACCTATCTATTAAGTATTTTATTGGTACCAATGATTGCTTTGGCAGCTGATAACGGTCCGATTGGCACTCTACTCAATGAAGCTGCCGGTTCACAAGGAGCAGGCTACAAAACTTCCGAAACAGATGAAGGAACCGGTTTGGCAATTTTAGCCGGTATGTTAGTCAGAATGTTTCTTTCATTGTTAGGAGTTATTTTTATTTCTTACACCATTTACGGCGGATTCCTTTGGATGACAGCGGCCGGCAACGATGAGCAAGTTAAAAAAGGCAAAAATGTTATTCGAGACGGTGTCATTGGTTTAATTGTAGTTTTATCCGCTGCTTCAATTTATATTTTTATCACTCAGGCGATGATTGGCCTTCGCCCGACTGTTGATTTGGCCGGTTAATAATTTTTTAAAATAAATTATGAATAAAAAAATAAAAAACCTTGCCTTAATTGCTGTTATTTTAACCAATATTTTTTTAATCACTTCACCAATTTTAGCCCAAGATCAAACTCTTGGCACTGAGGCGGCCCAAGAATTAACCAATCAAGATCAAGCCTTTTTGTCGTCTTCGGGCCTGCAGCCAAGAAGTATCGGCCGAATTGTCAGCTACATCATTAAAATGCTTTTAGCTTTATTGGGTGTCATTTTTATTGTTTTAACCATCTACGCCGGTCTGCTTTGGATGACATCAGCTGGTAATGATGAAAAAATCGGCCAAGCTAAAAAAATAATCATTGCTGCCACTATTGGCTTAGCCTTGGTTTTATCAGCTTATGCTATTACGGTTTTTGTCCTGGATCAACTAGTCAGCAATTTTGGCATTACTACCGGCAGCCAGCCAAACGTTGAAATTTAACCAAAATCGATTCAATAAAAAAGAAGGACAGTTGGAAACAACTGTCCTTTTGCTAAAAGGTGCGGACTCGGCCAAAGTACTTCTGGCCAAGGTATTCGTGAGATGGCCGGGCTTTGACGGGGAAAGCCTTCACCTCGCTGCCCGGGTCATTTCTGGTCTCGGCTAGCCGGATTTTACGGCCAGCCGAATCATAGATACTGAAACAGTACCAGCCGCTCCTCAGGTATACCACCTGATAATTCGGTAACCCATGAGAGTTACGACCCGGCACGACGATGTTGTATCTGACAGAATTTTCATCCCGCCAGTAATCAAACGATCTGGTCTCCCAGGAATCGTTGATAAAGACGACCGGGAAAACCCCGTCGACTCCCGCTGCCGGTGGCTTGATCACTTCGCCGGTCTTTGCCGCCTCAAGAGCCGTTTGGTGCCAAACTTCTGACTCTTGGCGACCCTGAACCCGCGAAACGACCTGGTCGGTCCGCCGTTCCAAACCAGGCTGGAAATGCGAATTGGCCCAGCCAAGTTTGATCGGCTCGGACGAAACCGACCCGTCTTGGTTTACCACCCGACCGGTGGCGCAGCCTAGGGACAATCCAACCAATAATGCAACCACCAATCCGTTTTTCATTTTCATGCTCCCATGCGCTTTCTAGGCGCGGTTTGACCTTGTTTAACCTCCAAACAACCCTATATCCTAAGATATTATAAACGATTTGTCAAGATAATAAAAAAATGGTATAATTTGTCTAGAAACAAATATTTAAAAACTAATTAAAAATTTATGCAAAAAAGATTATTAATCTTTTTATCGCTAGCCCTTTTGCTTAATGCTTTAATTACCGGCCTGACTCCGGTTTTAGCCGCTAATGAAGTTGGCAACAGCATTGATACCCAATTGCTGCCAATTAAAGAGGCCTATGGCAATCCCACTGTTGATGACAAAACTTTTGCCAGAACAATTGCCGAAATCATTAAAATTGTCTTGGGATTTTTAGGTGTAATATTTCTAGTTTTAATTATTTACGCTGGTATGCTTTGGATGACGTCAGCCGGTAATGACGAAAAAGTTAAAACCGCTAAAGACATTATTATTGCGGCTACAATCGGCCTGGCGATAGTTTTAGCCGCTTATGCCATTACTTTCTTTGTAGTCGACAACCTACTCAAAGCTACTGGTGTCAGTTCAACTGGAATCTAAAATCAACTAAATATTAAAAAACAACTCCTAAGGGGTTGTTTTTTAATGGCTAAAAAAGTACAATAACTACATGAAAAACTTAGCCAAAATCAAATTTTTTATTGGACACTATGATAAATCAATAGTAACTATTGTCGCGATTGCTTATTTTGTCTTTTTTAGTTTGGCTTGTCTTTGGAAATACTACAATTTCGGCTATAACGCTTTGGACCTGGCCATTATTAATCAGGTCTTTTTTAATACCGCCAATGGTAATATCTTTGGTCTGAGCATTCATCCACCAACTTACCTAGGGGATCATTTCAGTCCGATTATTTTTTTACTCTTACCCTTTTACTATTTTTTTGCCAAACCCGAGACTTTACTGATTTTACAAACTTTGGCTTTGACTCTTTGTGTTTGGCCGATTTATTTAATTGCCAAACAAGCTTTAGGTAAAAATTGGGCGGTATTTTTTGCTTTGGCTTGGCTAATCAATCCATTTGTTCAAAATATCAATTTGTTTGAAACTTCCTTTTTACCCTATGCCGTTTTTTTACTGCTTTGGACTTTTTATTTTTACCAAAAACAAAAATTTATTCCTTTTTTAATTTTTGCTTTTTTGTCTTTATTGGTTAGAGAGGATGTGGCTTTGGTAATTTTAATGTTTGGCCCAATTGCAATTTTAGAAAAGAGAAAAATCAAATGGTGGTTGTCGGCTATTTTGATTTCTGCCTTTTATTTTATTTTGGCTTTAAAAATCACGGCTTTTTTTTCACCCAGCCAAAATTATAAATTTTTAGTTTACTATTCCTGGCTTGGCCAAACGCCGCTTGAGATAATCAAAAATATTATTTTTAAACCCTATTTACCCCTGTTTCACCTTTTTTCTGTGGGCAATTGGGAAATGTTTTTGGGTTTTTTATTGCCGTTTATTTTTTTACCTTTAATCGCGCCAATTTATTTACTTTTGGCAGTTTTAATATTTTTGCAGCTGGCCATGGGCCAAAGCGGCGGCGGGCAATTAATTTTGCAGACTCATTATGCTAGCCTTTTTTTACCGGCAATTTTTACAGCCGCTATTTTTTCTTTAAAAAAAATCTACCTACTGGCAAAACCAAAAGAAAAATTAATTTTAACCATTAAAAAATATCCCGATTTGGCTTTTTTGATTTTAATCTCGGCCCTGTTTTATTCTTGCCTAACCTTAGGACCAATAATTGGACTTTTAAAAAACTTTTCTCAAACCGGACTTATTGGTTCTGAAAGCCAAATTAAACAAAATCTGATCAAGCAAATTCCAAAAAATGCGGCCGTTTGCTCGGGTTATGACTTTTTGGCTTCTCTTTCCAGTCGGAAAAATCTTTGCTCTTTTAACTACGCTTTTTTAGGCAGTCAGCAATTTTTGGCTAAAAAATATGAGCTGCCGCCGGAGACTGATTATTTGGTTTTAAATTATAACGACCTGATCACTTACGAACTGCAATACAAAAACAATGGTTTGTTTGGCCCACAATACCAAAAGGCTAATTTGGCTTGGCCAAAAAATTTAGCCGGGTTTGGCCTGATTGACTTTAAAAATAATGTCGGTCTTTATCAAAAAGGTAAAAAAAATAATTATACTTTGGTTGAAATTTTAGATACTTTACCAGCGACTTTACAAAAAAAAGAAACCGCAATTGATGATAATTTAGAATTTTTAGGCTTTAATAAAATTAATCAGAAATACCAGTTTTTTTGGCAAAGTAAAGCTAATTGGCCCACCAGCTACCGAATCATTTTTTCTTTAAAAAATAATCAAACGGTTATTACGGAAAAAATTTATCCTTTAGCCTATGACCTGCTTAATGATAATACTGAATTAACCAACAAAAAAATTCAAACCAACTACTGGCCTGAATTGCCAAAAACTGCCAAAAAAGGAAAATATAATCTAAAAATTCAAGTGGTCGAAATTGACAGTGGCGGTATTGAAATTAACGAAATTCGGGCGACCAAAGACATAATTGACAAAAAAACTTTAATTGGTCCGGAAATTGATCTGGGTGAAATTATTTTTTAATTACTTCAAATATTTCAACGTCGGCGTTTTTATAAACCGATTTTAAATAATCCTTTTGGGTTGGGTTGAAATCGCCCAATCTTTTTTCGTAATCACTGTAAAACAAATAATCAATTTTATTTTTTAATAAAAATTTATATTTTAATTCGTCCTGAGAATTGTCTTTTAAAAACCAAGTTAAATACATAACTTTGCTATAAGCAAACAAAGTCTCGTGCAAATGACCGACATAGACTGTTTGACCGGAAAACCCGGGAATAAATCGAGCCGGAATATCACTGGCTAAAATTATTTTTTGGCCAGGCTGACTTCTAAACCACACAAAAGCCGGGTCAAAACCCTTTGGTAAATAAAGGATCTGACCAATCTGCCCTGGTTTATAAGTAAAATAATACAAATCGCGAGTTAAATTATAAAGGTTGGATGGCGCCAAAAAAATAACAAACAGGATAAAAAATAAAGCCGAATTATTAAACCAAAAATCAAAGGTTTTTGGTTTAATTTTTGATTTTAGATATTCCAATCCGTAAAATATTCCCGAGACGGTAAAAATTACCAAAACTACCTGTATCCCTTGGGCATAACGGCTTTGAAAAGGAAATGGCGAATAAGCCAAAACTAAATTAACTATCAACCAGATCAATAAAAATTTTAATTTGGCATCAAACTTGTTTTTTTTAATTAAAAAATAAAGGCCCAAAACAAAACCCGGCCATAAAAAACCAAAACCAATTAAAACAAAAAGTGGCGGTGAAATCAAAGTAACATTTTGGGCGGCGCGCTGACCAACAACCAAACTTGATTTAATTAACCAAAAGTGATAAAAAACCGACGGCAAGGAAATAAAAAAAGTAACAGCTAAAATCCAAACATTTGGCCAGATTATTTTTTTTTCTTTAATAAACAATAACAATAAATAAATTCCCGGCACCAAAAAAATCACCGGGAAATAATAAGGATGAAAATTAAAATAAAAAAGAGCCAAAAAACCACTGATTACGGCATAGATGAAATTATTTTTTTCAAAAGCCAAAAGGAGTAATAAAAAAATCAATAAGGTCAAGGTAATTGAAGCGATAAAATGAGAGGTTTGGCATAAAGTATTAAAAATTATTCCCTCACCCAGCCATAAATCAATCGGCCATCGATAAGGTATTATATTCTCCCAACCTAATTGGTCAAAAAAATTCGCAAAATAGGCACCCAGACCGGACGAAAAAACCGTAAAAATTAAAGCTACCCTCCTTTCCAAAACTGATTTAAAAAAATAAGCCAAAAACAGATAAGCCACAAAAACAAAAATCGGAATCATTAAAATCCGAGAAAAATGAAACGCTAAAAGCGGCGTTAAATTAAAAATCCAAGCCAGCCAACCGACCAAAAGCCACCAAACATTTAATGTCCCTAAATCCTGATTTTCACTGGTAAATAAATCTTTTAAAAAAATCTGACCGGTTTTGACCTGATCAATATAAGAATAATAAACCGGAATATCACCGGCAATTAAAGCATGTAAACCGTTGTAAGTTTTATTCGAGGGGGCAAAAGAATAGCCAATAAAATAAGGCAAAGTTGTGATTACGATTAAAACTAAAATCAGCAAAATTAAAAATTTCCATTCGGCTTTGGTAATTGATTTAATCAATTCTTTCATAAAACTTGATAAACTATAACTTGCTCGTTTCGATAGACTTCTTTGAGGTATGGTTTGATTTCTGGTTGATAATTTCCAATTTCTTTTTCGGCCGGGCCATAAATCAAATAATTAATATTTCTTTTGCTCAAAAAGCTTTGTTCAATATCTAAAGAACGATTTTTGGTAAAAAACCAATTTACTTCCTCTTGTTTTTGTTTAAAATTTGGCGTTTCAACACCGTGGCCGACATAGACTCGCTTGCCTGAATAAGCCGGTATGACATTAATGACATTTTCCGCGGAATTAAAAACCACTTTATCACCATCGACAGCTTTAAGCCACCCAGCCGCCTTAATCAAGCCTGTGTCTAAATAAGCCCAGGGGCGAGAATCAGCGTAGATGAACAAATCAGTGGCTAAAATAAAAATATTAGAAATAATAAACAAAGTCACAATAAAAAATAATACCACATAGCGCTGGGAAAATAAAAATTTTGATAATTTTGATTTTTGGCTAAAAATTATTTGGCAAACGACAAATAAACCAATGGTAGCTAAAACAACCAAAGGAAAATGCAAACCTTCAGTTAACCTTCTTTGAAAATTAACCGGAAAATATATCAGACAAAAAGAAACTAGCGCCCAGACAAAGACTAAAGTTAGTCTTTTTGAAAGTCCTTTTTTAAAAATTAATTTTTCTTTAAATAAGTTATAAATACCTAAAATACCAAACAACAAAATTAAGCCGTAACTAACAACTGTCAGCCAAAATGGCGTAGTAAAACATAAATTCTGTAAAGCTTTTTGTGAGGTCAACCAATCAAATTTCAAAAGATACAGATAGTAAATAATTGATGGTGCCGAAATAGCGGCTAAAATAAAATAATACCAAAAATACGACCAAAACCATTTTTTTTGTACCAACATTAAATAGATTAGATAGACTAAAATAACGGCAAAAATAGTTAGAATATGAAACGGATGGAAAGAAAACAAAACCAAAGCGGCAAATCCAGACCAAACGCCATAAAGCAGCTTTTCTTTTTCAGCAAATATTGCTGTTAATAAAAAAACCAATAAAATTAGAATCAATGAGGCGATAAAATGAGGCGAATAATATAAAGTTAAAAAGGTATCAAACTCCGGCACCCATAAATCCATCGGCCAATTAAATCGACCATCGGAAAAATTATAAGGATACTTAATAATTTGATTAAAAAGAAAAAAACCCAAGCCACCGGAAAATGACAAAAGTAAAAGTGAGATTTTTCTTTTTTTGGTTTCAGAAAACAAATAAGCCAAAAATAAATAAGCGACAAAATAAAAAACCGGAATTAAAATAATCCGGATCAGATTAAAAGCCAAAAGATTGGATAAACCAAAAATTTTGGCAAATAAACCAACTCCCAGCCAAAATGGATTTAAAACCGCCAAACCCGGTTGACTAGAAAACAAATCGCTAAATAAAAAATGGCCTTGTCTGACTTGTTCCAAATAAGAATAATAGACAAACCAATCATTCAAAGCGGCAAAATGAATGCCAGTAAAAATTTTATCTGGCGGCGTAATCAGCCAACCGTAAATCAAAGGCAAAGTGGTAATAAAAATCATCAGCAGACTCAAACCAAAAACTGTGAGCCATTCGGCTTTGGTGATAGATTTGAATATTTCTTTCATTTTGATTTATTATTTATCTGATTTTAACCTCAGTAAAGCCACCTTTAAAAAACTTTCAAAAATTATCTTTAGATCAAATTTTGATTTACCCAAAGCACGCTCGGTAAAAATAATCGGGATTTCTTTAATTCTAAAACCTTTTTTATAAGTCAAAAAAGTCGTTTCAATTTGAAAATTATAGCCAACCGAACTTAAATCATCCAGGCCGATTGCTTCTAAAACCTTACGACGATAGCATTTATAACCACCAGTTAAATCAGAAACCGGCACTCTCAAAATCAGCCGCGCGTACAAATTACCAAATTGGCTGATTAAACGCCTGGAAAAATTCCAATTACTGACTCCCCCGCCCAAAATATAGCGCGACCCCAAAACCAAATCGTTTTCTTTGATTGCTGCTAAAAAATCCGGGATATATTTTGGATCATGCGATAAATCAGCGTCCATTTCAAAAATATACTCAGCGCCGCGATTAAGCGCTTCTTTAAAACCGGCCAGATAAGCGCGACCCAAACCGGCTTTATTTTTTCGATGTAAAATAGCCAAATTAGGATAAGTTAATTTCAGTTGCTCAACAAAATCGCCCGTGCCGTCGGGTGAATTATCATCAACCACCAAAACATTAAGCTCAGCCAAATTTAAAGCAAAAATTTGAGCCAAAACTTTTTGGATATTTTGTCTCTCATTATAGGTTGGGATAATAATGTATGTTTTTTCCATTTTGAAATTACTTTAATGATTTGATTCTTTTTTTCAGATTAATAACTTGCGAAAAATAGGCTAAGCCCAAAGCTAAAACGTTAACTCGGCTTTTGTCTTGGCCTTCTCTGGGGTCGCGCCAAACCACCGGGATTTCTTTAATTTTAAAACCATTTTTTTCAGCTAAAATTGCCAACTCCGAATCAAAAAACCATTCCTGATTTTTGATTTGCGGTAAAATTTTAGTTTTGACTTTTTCCGTAATCACTTTAAAACCACAGGGAGCGTCATTAATTTTTAAACCTAAAATGATTTTTAAAACCAGGCGATAACAGTGTGATGTAAATTTTCTGATCGCTAAACGGTCAACTTGCGACTGGGGATGAAAACGCGAACCAATCACCATATCGCTACCCGCCTTAATTTCATTAATGGCTAAGGGTAAAGCTTGCAAATCTGTCGCCAAATCCGCATCCATAAAACAATAAAGATCAGCTGCTTGGGCAAGCCAAGCGGTTTGAATGGCAATGCCTTTGCCTTTTTTATCAACAAATAAATACTTAACCACATTAAATTTTTCTGCTAAATTTTTTGCCAAAACTGCAGTCTGATCAGTGGAATTATTGTCGGCAATAATAATTTGATAATCAATGGTTAAGTTTTTTTGACAAAAATCAACCAGTTTGTTGATGCTGGCCTCTAAAATCGCTTCTTCGTTATAAGCCGGAACGGCAATTATAATTTTCATAATTTAATTTTTCTGCTTACTCTTTACTAATTGTTCAAAAATTGACTGAAATTTATCTGACCAAAAACTATTATTTTGGTAAAGACTGTATTGAGCTAAGAACAAATCAGAAACTTTTTGATCAAATTGTTGATAATCAGTTGATTTACCCGGCTCCAAATTGTTTAGCTCCAATTTATCTTCTTTTAAGTCAAAAAATAAATTATTATCTTTATAGAAACGTTTCATTATTTTATAATCCCCTTGACGATAAGCAGACATGCAGCCCAAGTAGGGATTGGTTGCATACATAAACGAATCTTGATAGTTTAACTGATCATTAATCAAACTTTTACCCTGGAAATGATTAATCGTTTGAATTCCCAAAAGATCCAAAATTGTCGGCGCCAAATCAATTTGGCTGCTAACCGTGTCTTTTAAACCAGAGAGTTTGGGCGACTGATTTTTTACAATCACTAGTGGGATCCAAATATTTTCCTCATACAAAGCGACATAATCGGTATAATTGAAAATCCGTTCACCCAAAGGCTGACTGTTATCAGCGGTTACAATAATGATGGAATTTTTAAACCAATCTTTATCCTGATTTTTTTCAAAAAATTCAGCCAAGGCCTGATCAGTATAATTTAATAAATTATAAACTTTATTGGTAAAAGTGTCATGAGGATATTTTTGGTTACCGTCTTTTGGCATTTCAAAAGGATGATGAACCGAAAGGCCGTAGAGTGCCAAAAAGAAAGGCTGGTTGGGCAAACTCTCGATTTTTTGGGCTGCCTGAGCAAATAATTGTTTGTCAGAAATTCCCCAAGCATTTGTACTATCACCAGCCAAATCATTTTTGCCTAAAACCTGCTCAAAGCCAATTTTTTCAAAAAAAGGTTTTTTGTTTAAAAAGCCCAAATCACCGGCCTGCATTTCCAAATTATAATAGCCGTATTTTTGTAAAATGTTTGGCAAACATAAAAAATTGGTTTTAAGACTATCATAGACTTCCGGCGGACCGGTTTGGGGCAAAACCGAGCAAAACCCACTAATAATGGAACGGCTGGTATCAGTGCCGTTACTGTAAAAATTGGTAAAAGATAAATTGTCTTTAGCCAGCTGCCAAAAAAACGGGGTTAAATCAGCCGACAAATACTTGGCGCCAAAAGACTCTAAAACAATTAAAATAATATTGGGCTTACCATCATCAATCCCGTTACAATTTTCATCAATGCCATTGTTTAATGTTTCTTTGGCTTTGGGATAAATTTTATTATTATCATCGTTGCAATCATTTTTTAGAGTATACCCGTCGCGATCCTGATCTTTTTCGCAGTCCAAATCTTTAATCAAATCCAATTGGCACAAATCATTTTTGGGTGCTTTAATCAAAGGATAGCGGCTGTCAACATGCAAAAATCCCGGTGGCAACCAGTCAACTGATAGTTTATTTTGATCAAAATTATATTTTTCTTTTAAAGAAGCGATTAAATCCGGTCGATGGCAATAGCCTTTGTCTGAAGTTGAAACTAAATAGACAAAAAAGTTGCTGCTGACATCATTAATAAAAGAATCATTAATTTCGAGCTTAGGGATTAAAAAAATCAAACCACTCAAAAAAAGTACTGACAAAATTAAAAATAAAATCCTAACTTTCAGGTTGGGAAAGGTTTGATAATTAATTTTTTTGATTATTAAAAAATTGGTAAATAAAAATATAATTACAACAAAAAATAAAACTGCCAAATTTTGCCAGGTAAAAAAACTAATGATTGAGGCGGTAAAATAGGAAGTATAGACAGCAAAACTAAATAAAGAATAATGCAGATGGGAGCGACCTAAAGCAAAATAAGCCATATCAACAAACGCTGCCAAAATCAGAAAAAATTCCAAACTAAAAATAAAAATCAATAAAATTTTAAAATAAAGCAAATTGGTATTGTCTTTTTTAAGCAAAAAAGTGGCCGGCCAAAAAAGCAGGCTTAAAAAAAAGGCCAAGGCCAAATCTTGCAAAAATCCGGCGGCCAAAACCTGAGTCAGCGAGGCGTTTTTTGTCAAATAAGACTGGAAACTATTGGAGTAAATTAAAAATATTCTCAAGACTGAGAACAATAAGGTAAAAACCCCTAAATTGATAAAAATTAACCACTTGGCTGGCTTGAACATTAATTTACCTGATAAATTCTGGCTTCGGAATTTTCAAAAACTTTTTTAAAATAAAAATTTTCTGAAAGATTTTTGTCAAAATCAGCGTTTTGATTGAAATCAACAAAAACATAGCGGGAGCCAAAAACTTCTTTAATCGTTTGGTACATCTCATCTTTGGTTTTGCCCGTAGTTAATTCGGACCAACGCTGATATAAATCTCGATCATAACTATACATAAAAGTTGGGTCCAAACCGACTAAATAATAATTAATGTCATTGTAATAAAACAAAATCGGAAACTCATCCCAGTCACTGTGAAAAACAATATCACCGGGGGCGGAATTTTGTTTGAGCCATTCGGCCGGTGCTTGAAATTTATTCAAACCAAAGCCATTGCGATTATTTAAAATTAAATCTTTAAAATCACGAGCAAAAATCGGAGAAAATCCTAAGATTAAAAAAACTGGAATCAAAACCCAAAATGACTTTGGCCTTAATTTTTCCATTTTGGTTTTTTGACTAAGCCAAAAGGCATTTAAACTGACAGCGGAAAAACAAAGGGCTACCGGAATGAAATATTCGACGTAACGGCGGGATTTTAAAGTTAAAGCTAAAAATAATAAACTTAAAATCAAAAAAAACCAAGCGCCAGCTGATTGTTTTTTCAAAGTAATCAAAAAAGCCAGTAAAGCCAAAATCAAAAGCCCAAAAAAAGGAAAGGCGGCAATAATTAAATCATTAATCGCGTAAGGATACCATTCGCCACCGACATTAATTAAATATTGGTAATTAATAACGGCAATTTTAAACGATTGTTGCCAATAAAAATCAAAATTTTTGGGAAAATACGGACTGAAAAACAAACCAGCCGCGAGGCCGGAAACTATCGCTAAACCCAGATAAAAATTTTGTCTGATCGGTTTTGACTTACCTTGTTTTAGCCTGATACCCAGCCAACCTTTTTGTTGATATTGCCAAAGCCAATTGGCTAAAATAAAAACCGCCAATAAAACCAAAGTAATCGGCCAACCGCCATAAAGCCAGACGTAAAAACAACAAGCCAAAACTAAACCCAAATAACGATAATGAAAAAGCAAATAAAGGATAACAAAGAGCATTAAAATTGCCAGGGCTTGGGCTTTGGCCAAATTCAAACGAAAGATGAAAGGATTAACCGTTAACAAAAATAAAACATACCAAAATGCTCCCCTAACCTGCAATCGCCGCAAAAACCAAAAAATTGTCAAAATTGCCAAACTGGCAAAAATTACCGTGGCAATTTTTAAACCAATCAACGGCGGAAAAAGGCTGACAAAAGGAATCAACAATAAGTGATATAGAAAATGATGATCAATAAAACTGTATTTCAAGCTGGTGGCTGAAAGCCAGGGAAATTCGGTAATTGCTCCGCGCTGAGCCAAAACCAAAGCCATTTTGGCGTGATAAAAAGAATCCGGATCAGCCAAAGTCGGGCTATTGGCCAAATAAGCAAAAAAACTAACGGTAATTATTAAAAGCAAAAGGTAAGACCAAATCGGTTTACTGGAAAAAAATTCGTTAATTCGATTGACTAAGCGCATAATTAATTTAGCTGACTTTTTTTAATTCCGCTTTAAAATAATCAACCCACGGAATTTTGGAAGGATTGAGATTATTTAAAATGGCCAGATAAAAACTGACATAACTACCCAAAAGTAGCATCTCAAACGACTGTTCTAATTTGGTTTGAGCGGAAAGTTTATAAGTAAAAAGTTTAATTTTATTTTTCGCGACCACCTTTTGAGTGATTTTGTAACGAATTTGATTTTTTGGCTGATAAAGCTTTGATTCAAAAAATAAAAAGAAAAGATTGTTTTTATTAGTCGTAGGAAATTTTAAGCCTTCAAGTAAATGATGATTCATTTCCGAGATTAAAAAGTAGCTGGAAAAAATTTTGGCGTTTTCATTGATCTGATTGGCAAAAGTATGAGCGTTGCCCGCTAAAAATTCAGAAGCAGTCACTACTGGCATTTTATTAAAAAGCTGCAGGGCCAATTTTTTAGCTAAATTATTTTTGGTTGGCACGTTAACACCAAATTTATTTTGCAACCGGCCAACAGTAACTAGGCAATTTTTAATTTCATTGTCAGTGATTTTTATCAAGCCTAACTTATTCATCAAACCCAGGTTAGCACCCAAAGAATAACCAATCCCCATTCGCGGCTGATTGGAAGGATTAAATTTCGGGTCAAAAATATACCCGGGCATTATGCCTTTTTTTACTAAACTTGCCAAATTAGCACCGCTGCCAATCGCAAACATTTTGGCTTTGGCTTTTTTAACGGCGGGCAAAGTCGCCAAAGGCTCTTCAGTTGAGCCGGAATAACTGGAAAAAATATACAGCGTGTCTTTATTGACGCTGGCTGGCGCTTGATAAGAATTAATAACCGTATAAGGAATTTTTAAGTCCTCAAAAAAAAGTGCACTCACCATGTGACCGGGCAGCCCCGAACCGCCCATACCATTAAGCACTACCTGTTTAACTTGTTTATAATCATTGGGAATTTTAAGTTTTTTAAGCTCCACCCAAGCTTGATTAATTTGTTTGTCTAAAGATTGAGTTGATTCTAAAACCTTGGCCGGATCTAATTTTTTGATTTGTTTTAAGTTGTCTAGATTGTTCATATTCCTTAATTAAACGGATTTAAGCCGACACAGATATACCATGGGTTTAAACCCATGAAATTGCGTCGTTTGTCCCAAATAAAAATTCATTTTTTATTTGTTCCTCACTAGCAATTATAACAATTTTTTGACTTTTCATCAAATTTAATTTGGCTTGAAAAATCTAATAAAATCAGCTAAAATAAGGCTAGAAGAAATTAAAAAATTAAGAGAGTAAATCATTCTATTTTTAAGCCAATATTTTGATTATTTTCTTAATTTCTTAATTTTTAATTTTTTACGAATATGTCCGGACACAGTAAATGGGCAACCACCAAAAGGCAAAAAGGCGCCGCCGACGCCAAACGTGGCGTAATTTTTACTAAACTTGGCAAAGCCATTACAGTAGCGGCTAAATTAGGCGGCGGCGATCCTAACAGCAATTTCAGATTGCGACTGGCAATTGATCTGGCTAAAGCCTCCAATTTGCCTAAAGATAATATTGAGCGAGCCATTAAGCGCGGTACTGGCGAACTAGGTGGCGGCATCATTGAACAAATCGCCTACGAAGGTTTTGGGCCGGCTGGCACCGCTTTTATCATTGAAGCATTAACTGACAACCGAAATCGCAGCAGTTCCTCGGTAAAACATATTTTAAGCAAATACGGCGGCAGCTTGGGTGTGCCCGGCAGCGTCGGCTGGCTGTTTGAACAAAAAGGTGTTATCCGAATCAAAGAAATTAATGACGAATTGGAATTGGAATTAATTGATGTTGGCTTGCAGGACTTTGTCGTCGAAGAAGGCGGCGTAACAATTTACACGGCGCCGGGTGATTTGAAAAAAGTTAAAGACTTTTTAGAAAATAAAAAAATTGAAGTTGAATACGCTGAAATTGAACAAGTCGCTAAAGAAAAAAAAGCCACCGGTCCAGAAATCCAAGAAACATTACAAAAAATGTTTGCCGAGCTTGAAGACGACGAGGACGTCAATAATTACTACACTAATGCCGAATAATACCAAGAAAAAAGAAACCAGAAAAAAGAAATCAGCGATCATTTTAGGGATTGATCCGGGTTTAGCCGACACCGGCTTTGGCGTGATTAAAAAAGAAGGCTCTCGTCTGACTATGCTTGATTATGGCAATATTAAAACCAAAGCTAAAATTGCTGATGAAATTCGGTTGGCTGAACTCAACCAAGCTTTAGACAAATTAATTAAAAAATACCAACCGGAAGTTTTGGGTGTAGAAAAATTATTTTTTGCTAAAAATGTCAAAACCGCCATTGCCGTTGGCCAAGCCCGCGGCGTCATCATGCTTTGCGGCGGCAAAAATTGTTTAAAAGTTTTAGAATATACTCCTCTACAGGTCAAACAAGCTCTGACCGGTTACGGTAAAGCCGACAAAAAACAAATTCAACAAATGGTTAAAGTAGTTTTGAGCTTAAAAGAAATTCCCAAACCCGATGACGCCGCTGACGCTTTAGCCATTGCCATTTGCTGCGCCAATTCAATTTAATTAAAAATATGTCTATAGAAAAAGGCGGATTCAAACCTGATAAAAATGAAGGGGCTCTTGAAAAACAAGAGGCCTTGGAGCGCCGAAGTCGTTTCTTGCTACGGCTAGAAGACATGGCACCAATGTTTCTTGAGGCTCGTAAAAAAATGGGTCTCGGGGAAAATATCGGATTTGGCTCGTTACCAATCGCCCATGGCGACTTGCAAACCATCGGCTGCTTGCCAAAAATTAAACTTTCAGCAGACGGAGGAATTAGTTACGATGCTTATGGTTTTTTAGGGGAAATTTATGAGACAAATCTTTCTGAAGAAGAAAAAAAAGGAATACTCATTAATCCACAACCGGCGGCCAATCAACAATTAAGACTTGTTTCACTTGCCGATCCTATTGAGGAGCCTTCCGAAGACGATCATCTCTTTTATAATGAAGTCCCTTATTTAGTGGATGCCCCTGATGATGTCTACGCGGGAACAATAGCACATGAATTGGCTCATTGTTTTGACGACGAGACAAAGATTCCGCCAGAGATAATAAAAGTCTTAAAATACCGTCAGCAACAGGAATATCCAGACTTAATAAAAGAATGGCACTACAATGAGGGAAACCATGATAGCGTCGAAGAAGACGTCGATCTGATTGCCGCAATGCTTGGCTATAAACAAGAGATTATAACGAAAATTAATTTTATGCTTGATCGAATTAATCGCCGCATTAAATATAAAAATATTTATGTTGAATCGACAATAGAACACTTAGAGCGTCGCAAACAACAAGTTTTGAAATATTGTCCATAATTTTCCGATACTTTGATGATTGCCATTTGTTGTGTCAATTCGGTCTAACTATAACCCCCTCTGACTCCCCCTTAAATTAAGGGGGAAAATTATTAACTTCTCTTTTAGACTTAGGTTTTTGTAACCCAAAGATTAGATTCAAATTCCCTCGCCCCTCAGGGGGAGAGGGACTAAGGATTTACTTTGCAGGTGAGGAGGTGTCTAGTGGCGATTTAATTTGACTTAAAAATTTATTAGAGACTTTGGTATAAATTTGAGTGGTTTGTAAGCTGCTATGGCCTAATAAAGTCTGAATATACCGAATATCCGTCCCCCCTTCCAAAAGATGGGTGGCAAAACTGTGACGCAAACTATGGCAGGTGGCTAGTTTTTTGATATCGGCTTTAGCCAAAGCATTGGCAAAAATCTTTTCAGCCGAACGAGTCTTCAGACAAAAACCAGGCTTTTGACCTAAAAATAAATATTGATCAGCAGCCATATTTACAGTTAAATTTTTTAAATCAATAAATATTTTTTCCGAAATCAAACTTTGCCGATCTTTTTTACCTTTACCCTGGCGCACCCAAATGATTTTATTATCAAAATCCAAGTCCTGCACTTTTAATTTAACCACTTCGGAAACCCTTAATCCAGCCGAATACATCAACGCTAAAATTAATTTATGCTTTGGGTTAGAAACTGAATTCAATAATCTTAAGACTTCATCTTTAGACAAAACCACCGGCAACCTTTTTGGCTTTTTGGGCAAACCACCAAACATTAAATAGTTAAATTTTCTTTTTTGAATATTAATATAGTAAAACTTCAAAGCATTCAAAGCCAGTCTGGCCGTGGAGCTAGAAACTTGCCGATTTGTTATCAAATACTCCAGATATTGTCTAATGTCTGATTCTCTAATCAGCCTGGGGTCTTTTTAACAATATCTGACCAGGTCTTGGTTATAATACAAATAGCATTTAAAAGTTTTTGGGCTAAAATTACGTATTTTTAGCTCCTTTTCTAAGGCATCAAAAAACATAGCGTTTTTAGATATTATTTGTTAAGATATATCTAGCACAGAACGTGCTTATGTGCGCTATGTTGATACCTAGATTTTAGCTTATTTTAGAAAAAATTGTCAACCAGTTCGCATAAACTAAGTTATATGACATACATTTTTATTAATAATACATTTTACCAATACGCTTAGCTTTTAAGCTAAGGAAAAGAATTTGATTTTCTTTTTTAGGACTATAATGTTTATAACTATGAAAAAAATCTTACCTTTATTCCTTGGAATAATTGCGACATTAATCTTATGTGGTGTTAGTTATGTAGGCATAAGGCATTATCAACTTTCCCAGAATGAAAAAATAGAAAATGCCAAACAAACTAAGGATTTAACTGACACACAACAAAAGGCATTAGAGCGGGCTCAATCTGAGATAGAAAAACTTAAGCAAGAAAGTGAGGATGCCAAACAAAAGCAAGCTAAATTAGAGCAAACAATAAATACCGAGACTACGCCAAAGAATCTTGATCTATCTCTAATCATAAAACAATGGCAATCTAAAGTAGTCTATGTAGAATGTAAATGGAGGGGTGAGGACGGGTCATACATTCTTGATACTTTTGGATCTGGTCTTTTTACAGGAAAAAATAATGTCTACCTCGTCTTTACTAATAAACATGTTGTAAGCTATGAAGGGCAGGCTCCTTGGATATGTCAAATAACATTCCCATACTTAGACGAAACGTATACGGTTAATGTTGATACCCAAACAATGACGATGAAAGATTTGGCTTTTGACCCAAATTTTGATGTCGGAGAATTATTTATTAAAAATTCATCTCCTAATCTACAGGCCATATCCGCTGTAAATTATTGCAATAAAACGGCTAATACTGGAGACCAAATTGTTGTGCTTGGCTATCCGGGGATAGGATCCTCAACGGGAATTACAGCCACTGAAGGCATTATTTCCGGATACGACAATGGTTATTATATTACATCAGCCAAGGTTGAACACGGCAACTCTGGTGGAATCGCAGTTTTAATTAAAGATAATTGTTATTTGGGCATACCTTCATATGTGAGCGTTGGCGAGTTGGAGTCATTAGCTAGAATTTTAGATTTTAATTATTGGCATAACTATTATTCACGATAATACTGGCTACAAATTAAAGTATTTATAAACATACTATATTAATGGAAGAATTTATATTAAATTGGCAAACATTAATTGGCAGTGCCCTTGGCCCTTTTCTCTTAGGGGTTGGATTTTGGGTTAAAGGAATAATAAAGGCAAGAGAAGAATACAAAGAATTACTACGACGAGTAGAAATTAGCACAACACAAAGTTTAGATTCAATATATAAGATGTACCAACAATTGGAACAAGTGATAGGACGCATAAAAAATTTGGCTAAATCTGTGAGAGCTATAACAGATAACAAAACATTTTGTCTAGACAGAGCTAATTTCCCTCCAGTCAGAGAAGTTTATAGCGATAAAGAAGCTCCATATTTCAAAATAAAGAGCTACTATCTTCATAATAAACTTCTATGGATTGACGCTGGCATCAAAGAGGTGAACGAAATAAATGCTAATTTTAAAAATGATTTTAACGATTTAATGAGACAAAATGAATTATTAGTTGTGCTTAACCAAAAAAATCCAAACCCCGATCCATCTGCGCAAAGAACTGCATATGCTAATAATCTTGAAAATTTCGCTAGTGTAGTCGAAGAATACATCAATAATCATATTCTAAAAGGAATCGAGATAATAGCACAAATTAAAATTTATAATGGCCACTTACGTAAAGGATGTGGCTTTTGGTTTCGTTGGAAACATGAAGGATTTAGCTTTAATTTTTTATGCAAAAGAATTGAATTAAAGAAAGTTGTAAATGATATTGAATCCTTAGATGCCATAGATGCAGCGATAAAAAAAGAAGTTGACTTATTAATACAACAAATAGAGAAAAGGGCTAAAAACTTATCATCACAAACATAAGCGTATTGGTAAAATGAATATAAGGTTAAAAATGTACATCATACAACACGTTTTAAGCGCAATTGCTTGTTTGTTTGTGTGGTGTGAGTTAGGATGAAATTAAGCAACATTGTACCACACAAAAAACGGCGCAACCGCGCCTAAAACGGTAACGTTGTATGAAGTATTTAAAAATCACATGAACCAATCCTTGAAAAACAAACTAATAAAAATTGCCCAAAAAGAATATACAACCGATGACCCGTCGCATGATTTTGAGCATATTTTAAGAGTGCTATCAAACGCTGAAAATATTGCCCAAGAGGAAAAGGCTGATATGGATATTTTAATTCCTGCCGTTCTTTTTCATGATGTGGTTAATTATCCAAAACACAGCCCAGAAGCTGAAAAGGCTTCGGATGAAAGCGCCAGATTAGCAAAAAAAATATTAGAAGGTATTAATGATTATCCAAAAGAAAAAATTCCAAAAGTTGAATATGCAATTTCTGTTTGTTCTTTTAGTAAAGGCATTGTTCCAACCGAACTGGAGGCAAAAATTTTACAGGACGCAGATGGCCTGGAAGCAACCGGTGCGATTTCGATAATGAGAACCTTTTCCTCTACTGGACAAATGAAACGGCCATTTTATAGCATAAAAGATCCATTTTGCAAAAATAGAAAGCCCAATCCAACAGAGTATGCCCTGGATTTATTCTATGAAAGATTACTAATAATCAAAGAACGGTGCCATACAAAAAAGGCTAAAGAAATTGCCGAGAGAAGATCTCATTTTCTGCTTGAATTTTTAAAAGAATTTGAGCTTGAACTAAAAGGAAAATAATTATGCTTCAATATCTAGTTTTATTAGGTGCAGTTGTCAATTTAGCCGGTGGCCTTTTTTATATCAAAGAAACTTTAAAAGGCAAAACCAAGCCCAATAAAGTCACCTGGCTAATGTGGGCAATATCGCCTTTTATTGCAACGGCCGCGGCCTTGTCTGCCGGTGTTGGTTGGGCAGTGCTGCCGGTTTTTATGGCTGGCTTTGTGCCGTTTTTGGTTTTTGTCGCCTCGTTTATCAATCCAAAATCATACTGGCAGCTGGAAAAATTTGATTACCTTTGTGGCGCTTGTTCAATTTTGGCTTTAATCCTTTGGGCCATTACCAGACAACCTTTGGTTGCCATTATTTTTTCAATTGCCAGTGATGGCTTTGCGGCTTTGCCAACAATTATTAAATCCTGGAAAAAACCAAAAACCGAATCAGTCCAAGCTTACATTACCGGAACATTCAACGCCTTAACCAGTTTTTTTGCGCTTAAAACTTTTGGTTTGTCTGAAATCGCTTTTCCAATCTATTTGGTTTTAGTGAATTTAACCACAACAATTGTAATTTACCGAGGTAAACTAAAAAAAATTTTTACTAAATAAAGTCAAACCAAAAAACAGATAGGTTCTATCTGCTTTTTGTTATAAAAAATTTAAAAACTAGCGGTTGTACTGGCCAAAGCGCCGGGAATTGATGGCAAAGTAAAACATAAGTCCGGCCAACAACTAGGCAAAACCGTATTTAGCGGCACCAAAAAAGAAAAAACTTGCAAAGCATAAATATCATTAGGATGAGTGACAACTAATTGTTGCCAAGTGCCATCCAAATTAATTGAACTAATGACACCCGAGTTTGGCTTGGGATAATATAAAGTATCAGCCCCGCGAATGTAAGTGGCTACACCATAACTTTTTGGACTGGCACCGCTGACATTGCCACGTAAAATGCCATCACCACTGGTATTACCATAAGTTGGCACCACCGTGTAGTTTATAGCCGGTACCGTGCCGACTTCCCGATTAACCGTTACCAAAGAAATTGCTTGATCAATTTGCGGCTTTTGCGGACAAAGCTGGGGCCAGCAACTGGGTAAACTAGCTTCTTTTGGCACCAAATAAGAAATTACTTCAGTCGCATACGGATCATTGGGATGAGTGACAATGCCGTGCTGCCAAGTGCCATCAGTCTTAATTGAATTTATCACTCCCCCGTTTGGTTTGGGATAATAATTACCATCAGCGCCGCGAATGTAAGTGGCTACACCATATAAATCAAAATAGACACCACTGGCTTTACCAAACAAAACTCCGTCTTTAACCGTTGAGCCGTATTCAGGTACTTCAATAAATTCAATTGTTCCCTGGCGGCTGATTTCAAAAGCGCCAATTTCTGGTTGAGTTTGCAAAGGTACGCTTAGACCGTTGTAGTCTAAGGATAAACCAACGTCAGCGCCGCCATTAATTGCCAAAGAGGTTGGCCGGATACGAAAATCAAAATTGGCTGGGTCAACAAACAAAGGATTACCAACTAAAGAATTATAATCTTGTAAAAGTGTATTTTTCCAGGCTGAAAAATTTAAAGTTGCCCAATTATTTAAAAACTGTTCAGCGCCGTTTTGAAAATAAAGATTATGATCTAAAATCGTGCCGGCAGTTTCAGACATGGCAATCAAGTACCGATTTGCCGGGTTATCAAAATAAATAATATTGTTTTTAACTTGGTTGTTCAAAGCCGGTCTGGTAGCGTCGTAGCTGGCAATTGCCAAACCAATCAAACCGCTGTTATAAATCACGTTATTGTGAGCCGAGACGTTATCATAATTAAAAATATCAATACCGGTGTATTCACCCGAAATTAAATTATAATAAATTTTATTGCCGGTGCTGGACATGTGGTCGTTGCCAACCCAACCGCCGCCATCAAACCGAATGCCGCCGCTGCCATACTTTGTCCCATTGTTTGACGGATCTGACGGTACAGCAGAATCATTATAAGTGTCGCGTTGACTATAAACTTTATTGTAACGGACAATGTTGTCGTTGCCGACGCGAATCAAATCAATACCATAGCGATCATCCATTGCCTGGGCATTGGCATAGGAAGTATTTTTTTCAATAATATTGCCCGAGGCGGTGACATCACCGACGCGAATACCGGACTGAGCATTGCGATAAACAATATTGCTTTTGACTAAATTGTTTGAACCGCGCCAAATTACAATTCCTTCATGAGCATTGTCATAAACATCATTATTTAAAATCAAATTATTTTTGCAATAAACATCATAGAGCAAAATACCACTGCCTAATTCAGTGGCACTGGTGCCAACCGTGCCATAAACAGTAGAATTTTTTACCGTGTTATTTTCACAGCGGCCGGCCGTATCGGCAATTAAAATAATTCCTGCCAAACCTTTGCCGTCGTAAACTTTTAAATTGTCCAAAATTACATTATCGGTGTTATTTAAAACCACCGAATACAAACCGCGGTAAAAAGCCAAGTCTTTGACCGTAATATAATCGGCATTATTAATACCCAAAAGAAACGACTGACTACCCAAACCGTCAATTATTGGCTGACTACCAATACCGTAAGCACCAATGGTAATTGGCAAAGTCAAACTGCCTGAATCTGAAAACGTCAAAGGTTCGGTCCAAGTTTGACCGCGTTTTAATAAAATCGTGTCACCGGCGGCAAAATGCCTGGTGGTTAATTTGGCTAAAGTTTTCCAAGCCGTGGCTTCGGACAAACCATTATTACTGTCACTACCCAAACTGGCGTCAAGATAATAAGTTTTTGGTGAAACGGTACAGGCTAAAACAACCAATTGGCAGCTGGAATTACAGCTAAGAACACCGGCGTCATAACCATTATTTTGACAAGTCTGGCCGTTTAAATTACTGCCGTCACATTGTTCACCCGCTTCAATAATTCCATTGCCGCAAACCGACAAGACCAAAACATATTCATCAGCGCCAAGGTCTGGAGCTAAGCCTAAAGGAATTTGATCGCCGTCAAAATCCTGGGTTAAGCCTAGATTAGTGCCCCGGTCAATAGCCAAAGAATTAGCCGCTAAATGAAAATTTCTAGTACTGATATTAATTAGCTTGGGATCACTAATAATTGAATGCTGATCAAAATTTTGGTTGCTTTTAAATTTTTTATTAATATAAGTATTCCAACTGCTGGCTTGGTTGGTAAAGTCATTACCGTAGCCGTCGACTTGGATAATGTAAGCAGACGAAGCGGAATACCAATTATTATAATCAATATATTTATCGGTCGAATTTTGAACTGACAAAATCACATGCCAACTTGAATAGTCCGGCCGAATGGCAATATTATTTTTGACGTAAACTTTGCCACCGGTACTTTCCAAATCAATGGCAACCGTGCAATCAAAAATCGTATTATTATAAATACCAATTTCACTTAAAGTCGTACCGTAAAGTAAAATACCAACGTCTTTAATACCGTAAATAACATTGTGACTGATAATTGTATTGGAAAGATTTTGCGCCAACATACCGCCGCCCACAACATCATTGTCATAAGTAATTGCCACAATGCCATTTATATCTTCGGTAAAATCAGTTGTTTGGTAAACCAAATTATCACGAATAATGTTATTTTTTGGGTTGTTGTCTCCGCCTTTGATATCAATACCGTGATGATGCGGATTGTAAGAAATATTATGCTCAACAATGGTATTGGAACTATCAACAATTTGAATGTTGTTACCGCCGGATTCGTAAATTACCGAATTGGTGATTAAATGATTATTACCGCCGCCAATTGAAATGCCTTGACCGTCGTAAGTATCCTGGCCGGCCGGATCATACATGCCGCCATGATGAATGGTTAAATTACGCACGACCCAATAATCATTAAGCGGATAAATACTTAAAGTATGACGAGTGGCATTTTTTAATTCTAAATTTTCCAAAGTGATATAGTCAGCATTAGCGTTCCAAGTGCCGTAAATACAGCGAGTTCGAGTTGAATTTTGAACATCGGTTGGTTGATTGGCAGAGTATAAATACAAAACATTATTTGCAAAATACCAATCCCCCTGAGCGGTTAGCTCGCCAATTGAAGTTTTTTTAGTGCCCCGAGTACCATTAACAAATATCATCTGCGGCTCGGCAAAATCATCATCCCACTCCCAGCGGTCTTTGGGATTAACCCAAACCATGCTTGCCTGCCAGAGGTGTTTACTTGAATCATAAATTGTCCAACCCAAAACCGGATCCGAACCGGTAATAATTGGTTTGGGCAAACTGCTGTCACCGTAAGCGCCAAAAGTAATTCGGGCTGACTCTGACGTACCGCTGATTTTTTCAATCATCAAAGTTTCAGACCACACTTGACCGCGTTTAAACAAAACCGAGTCACCGGCGTTAAGTTTGGTGCTTTTGGTCCAATCAAAAGCATACTGATTAACTTTACCAATGGTTTTCCAGGCCGTTGCCGGCGAAGTTCCGTTGTTTGTATCATTGCCGCCAGTCGCATCAACGTAATAAGTCTTGGCTGAGGCTGACACGACACCGGCATACAAAATAAACCCTAGACAGGCCAGGGCTAAAAAACTAATTTTGATTGATTTTCTCTTCATTTTGCTGAAAATTACCTTTATCTAAGCTTCACAGATTACCACAGATTAATAATTTAGTCAAGGGTAAAATTGATAGTTTAACTGATTTTTGCTAAAATATCTATATAAATCTAACTAAAATTTACCTAAAATATGCAAAAACCAGAGATTAGAAAAGATTACATTCAGGAAAAATACGTAATTATCGCTCCCCGGCGTAACAAAAGGCCTCATGACACTGAACGACCCGAAAGACTGGGCAAGGCCAAAAAAGAAGAGTGCGTTTTTTGTCCGGAGCGAATTGATAAACTAAGCAAGGTTTTAATGACGGTCAAAGAAACCAAAGAAAAAAAAGAGCCTTGGGCGATTAAAGTTATTAATAATAAATTTCCGTCTGTTAGCACCAATAATCCCAAAGCCTACGGCCAGCAAGAAGTTATTGTTGAAACTCCGGATCACGTCAAAGAAATTGAAGATTTATCGGTCAAAAGAATTGCCGAGATTTTTCGCGTTTATGCCGAGCGGACCAGAAAAATTTCCAAAGATGAAAAAATTGATTACATTTTAATTTTCAAAAATAACGGGGGTGCCGCCGGCGCTTCTTTACAGCATGCTCATTCCCAAATTTTTGCCACTTCCTTTTTACCACCGCATCTCAAAGACAAAGCTTTACGCGTTCAATCATACAATCTAACCCATGGCCGCTGCGTTTACTGCGACGTGATTAAAAAAGAAAGAAAAGGCCCCAGACTGGTTTTTGAAGATAAAAACGCGATTGCTTTTTGCCCTTGGGCGCCAATGCATAATTACGAAATTTGGCTAATGCCCAAAAGACACATTGATAATATCACCGATTTGAATCCGGCTGAACGTTTGAGCTTGGCTAAATTTTTGCAAAAGATTTTGAAAAAAATCAACCAACTCAACCTGCCCTACAATTATTATTTCCATCAAGTTATTCACGATAACGACCAGCACCTTTATTTAAAAATCACGCCGCGCGGCAGTATTTGGGCGGGAGTGGAAATAGGTTCTGGCTTAATTATCAATCCGGTTTCGCCCGAAGACGCAGCGAAATTTTATCGGCAGTAAAACCACACAACCATTGTGAAAAAATTACTTCAGAACCTAATGGTCAAAAATGTTTTATCGGCAGCGGCCGTACCGATTTTTGGCTTTATCCTTTTAAATTTTACGTTCATTTTTAATGCTATTTTTCAAGGCATAATCAGAGGATTGTTTAGACTTTTTGCGCCGCTTGAACCAAACATGGACATCTATTGGTTTCCCCCTTCAACCCGTATTTTATTTGCCGCCATTATCCTGTTAATTTCATGGTTTATTTTTAGATCAAAGCTAAAAGTAATCTACAAAGCAATCTATTTAGTCGTGCCTATTACTGTTATTTTAGTAACGGCAGGAATATTTTTATACCATTGGCCAATAATCAGTTATTCTTTTGGCGGTTTATTTTGTGCTGGAATTTTGTACTATCTATATCGCACCAAACAATCATGGCTTTATTATTACACTGTACTTTTAGTCGGACTAGTATTGCTAATTTTCAATCTGCTTGGGGGCGAAATTTAATATTCGTTTTTAGAATAAAATAAGCTAAAAAATCAACCGGTTCGCATAAACTAAGTTGTGTGCCATAAAAGCCTCCTAACTGCTATAATAAAATTAACTAAAATTATTGAAAAACCTATGAAAAAACTAATGCCACTGGCCGCTATACTCCTTGCGGTTTTTATTTTTGCTGGCTGCAAACCCCAACCAGCAAGTAATCTTTCGGCAGTAAATAACCCACAAGATCAAGCGACAGTTAACACAAACACTAATCAGAATACAAATATCCAGCCACAAAATACTAATACCAACACTAATGTTTCGGCAGTTAATCAGAATGCCAACATCAACACCAATTTAAACAAAAATGTAAATACCACTAAAGCGGAACCAGCACCTACATCAAATTGTGGCACCAGCAGGGCATTAGCCGAATCCTTAGACCTATCGAACCTTAATGTCACCGGAGATAAAGCACTTACCTGCATGGGAAATAAAATTCTCAAAAACTGTGAGAAAGGAACTATGACTTTGGTAGCAGCAAATACCGGCTCAATGACTTATTCAATTACTGGTCAGCAAGGTGGTAACTGTCTAATAAAAACTCAATACGGTGATGCTGACCAGATACCTCTTGAAGAACAGAAAGTTTATGCAAACAATTGGGTTCAATGTCCAGTTTCTGTTGCCGAAATTACTGCTCAGTCAAAAGATCCAGCGGTTATAGCTCTAGCTGCCTATTTTAATCCAATGCCAAGTTACCATTGTGATAGCCAAAAAAATTGTACTGAAACATGGCCAGAAGGTTGCACAGGGACAATGATTAAAAAATAATATAACATTTTTTCTCTTAATGGCGAAAAAGGAATATCCAAAACGTCCGAGTATCAAATTTTACTTTATCTTTTGGGGTATTGTAGGCACTCTTGTATTAATTTCCAGATACATAGAAAAGGTTTATGCTGCCTATGAAATTGGCTTAAACTTTAATGTTTCAGTTGACCTCTTAGTGGCACTATATGTGGCTATAAATACTGCCATTCTATATTGGGCATGGGCTAGTGCTATTACCAAAGAAAAAATTGTTATTGATGACACTTTTTTAGCGCATGTGCTTAAAAAAAATAAAAACCAAATAAAATGGCAAAAGATAGAAAAAATAAAGGTTGTCAAATCTTTTGATTACCAAAGATTGCCCTACCAAAGTCCAGCGGAAATTTTCTTATGGAAAATCATTGTAAGTTACCAGGATACTAACACGGGAGTTAAAACGCTGGAATTGCTCAAGAACCAATTTAAAAATCAAGACTCAATGCTCTGCGAGCTAGTAAGAAAAGCAAAAGTTAGTAAAATACCAGTTGACATAAAAGATTATTTAACTGTAAATCCTCAATTCAAAAATAGATGCAATTGTATTTAGTCAGTACTTACCCATGTGGCTTTTACAGCACACAACACGTTTTAAGCGTAATCGCTTGCTAAATAATTCTTTATTATCTTTAATATATGGATGTTAAAAATGCAATCAAAAAAAGAAGAAGCATACGAAAGTATAAAAATAAACAAATCCCCAATGCTTTAATCAAAAAGGTAATTGACGCTGCCAGACTGGCTCCTTCGGGAAATAACACTCAGCCTTGTACCTACTACGTAGTAAAAGATGAAAAAATAAAATCCAAACTAAAAAAATATAAAGTATTTGCCCAGGATTTTGTTTATACTGCACCGGTAATAATTGTGTGTTGTGCTGACCCTATAGAATATAAAAAACACGTTAAGGGTTGGGATTTGCCCAATAAAGATCGTGCCCTCAGGGATGTATCAATTGCTTCTTCATTTTTGGTTTTGGCAGCAACCGAACTTGGTTTGGGAACTTGCTATATTGGTTGGCTGAAGGCCAAAAAGATAAAAGAAATTTTACAAATTCCAAAACAAAATTTAGTCCCCTACGTGATCACTGTGGGCTATCCGGACGAAAAGCCAAAACCAACTTCAAGGAAAAGTCTGGATAAAATTTTATTTTAAGTTTTTAGATAAGCTGGACAAAATATTTTGTAAAAGAAAAACGACCTCTTAAGGCGGGTCGTTGTAGCTTCGCTAGAAGCAGCCTGGTGTTTGGTTGTCAGCTGTTTGTGTTTACAGGACGAAGTAGCCGGAAGTGATCATCCCAGGTGGTATCAGGCTTCATCGCTTGATCATCAAGCCAGCGCCAAGTGTGACACCAGCATCCGTTGACCTCAGACACATAGGAGATG
>Ga0172379_10001501_pt1 | contig 45953 bp, 33 predicted proteins | sample GrowelOW334metaG_FD_119756 | JGI IMG/M metagenome (GOLD analysis project Ga0172379, IMG submission 119756) | Groundwater microbial communities from an aquifer near a municipal landfill in Southern Ontario, Canada - Groundwater well OW334 metaG | ecosystem: Environmental > Aquatic > Deep...
TCTTGGCGGATTCTGTATGGCGCGTTCCGGTTCTCCCAAGTTCCAATGTAGACAGTTCGTATGCCCGCCGCGGACTTGGACCCCGGCACGCCGATGCGCACTCACCTTTGACGCACGCATCGATACTGGTTTCCGGGAAATGTATCCTTTGACCCAGTGCGTTGTTGTGTCGTTTTCGGGGCTCGATACCTTCACTTGCGTTGCGGCTGACAGACTCCTTTGCCAAGGCCTCGCACGATTTGTTGCCTCATCATGCGCTTGGTTTAGTTCCGAACTGCTGGTTAGGCTTTGTTCGTGCCGGATTAGCCGGCTTGTTTACATTAGCTTTGCTTGGCGCACATACTTTGGAGTGTCGTTGAGCACAATGCATTTCAAGTTTTCACTCATTTGGGACACGCCTTCCCGCCCAGCCCATGCGGCCAGCATAACACGCCCGCACTCCGATACTTTGGAGTGCCGTTGAGCACAATGGTTTTCAGTTTTACAAACATTCTGGACAATCTGGACACTATTACGCAGAACATCTCCGGGGGAATGCTTACGCTCTGCGAGAAAGGCGCCCGATCCCCTGTCCGGCCCGGACGGGCACTACAACAAAACCATTTTGGACAGCCGACACTCCGATACTTTGGAGTGCTGTTGAGCACAATGCCTTTCAAGTTTTCACTCATTTTGGATACGCCTTCCCGCCCAGCCCATACGGCCAGCATAACAAACCGGGCAACCGCCCGCACTCCGATACTTTGGAGTGCTGTTTTTCAGTTTTACAAACATTCCGGACACCTCCTTGCCGTATTTTGGACATACCAGACCGGGGACGGACGGCACTAAGACAAAAACATTCTGGACAACCAATTCCGAGATTGGAGAGTCGTTGAACAAAATGTTTTTCAATTTTGCCGAACTCTCGCCATCCATAACTCCATGACTCCACAGTTTTATCTTCAGAATTTCAGCATTTGTCTTTACATATATAGTGAATTTGTCACTCATAAGCCATGCAAATCATTTATTAGAAGAGGTTTAAGTTCATGTCTATGCCATAAAAATTACGAAATGCAGAAAAGAAGAAACCATTGTCAGCTTAAATCAGGAGAAATGCAAAAAAGCAGTTTAAGGATTACTTTCCATACAGGCATAAACTGCTAAAATGCGATGCATTATGCACTTATGCGAATTATTCCATTTTCGAGCTTGACACAGCCGCTGAAGGCTGCTGAAAAAGTGTTGACAAAACACAGTTCCGGATATATAATCCTAATTAGGGTCTTCAAGGAATAGAAAACACCTAATTGGAGGTTTAAAAATAAAGGAAGACGCCGGGAAGGCGATCACATCAGTTGAAAGGTCGTATTAAATATTAAACTATTAAACATGGTTATTTGAAATATCTGATCGCCTTCCTTCTATGTTGGCAAACATTAACAAACGCCTCTGTAAATGTTCAATCCAGTTATCAAATCCAATGCCGTCATGTATTCCATCATAAACTGCCAGAGGGCTGCTTCAGCAACCACTTTCAATGCTTTAATCCAGCAAAAATCTTGACAATTTTCAAGAAAATTTTCAAGAAAACATCGAAATAAACGTAACAGGGTATTGACAGAGCAAACAAAATAGATTATAATCATTTTCAGACAATATGAAAGATTTTCAGAAACAATGAAAGTAAACGCCAAAAATAATATCAATGATATCGCCCGGGCGGCCGGAGTCTCGATCAGTACGGTTTCACGGGTGTTCAACCGTCGTCCTTATGTCAAAGATAACGTCCGGCAGAAGGTGATGGAGGCGGCGAACAGTCTGGAATATAGTCCGAAAGTGACTGCGCGCCGGGATACCGTTGCGATCGTTGCCGCAGAGCTAAAAAATATGCAGATCGGCAGTTATGATTCGGCAATCATCGCCGCGATTGTCGGAAATGCGCTGGCAAACGGGCTCAAGACTGAAATTGTGTCCCTGCACGACATTGATCTGGTGTTTGAAAATTTTGTGCAGGCGGTAATCGGTATTACCTATGACAAAGAGTCGGTTGAAAAACTCAGGGTAATTAAAAATGCCCCAGTGCTGATGATCAACAATGTTGTTCCGGATTTTCCGTATGTATGCACCGATCACAAGGGAGGACTTAAAACCGCAACTCAATACCTGATAGAGCATGGTCACTCCAGGATCGGATTATATCTTGCGTCGGCCCCCGGCCCGACCTGGGGCACGAACCAGCGGCTTGACGGATATAAAGAGGCGCTCGAAAACGCCGGCATCCCGTTCCTGAAAGAACTGATCGGCATCAGTTTGCCGAAGGTTTTCGAAGAGATGGCCAGGATCTGCCTGGTTCACAATCCAACGGCATTCATAATTTGCGGCGAAGGTCTGGCCATGCCGGCCTGGTACACACTGCAATTACTGAAAAAGCGGGTGCCGGAGGATATTTCGCTGATTTTATTTGATTCTCCGGGTGTAACACCCTATTTGCTGCCGCGGCCGACCATCCTGAAACAGGACTTTGACCAGCTTGGCAAAGTGGCGGTTGAAAAAATTAAACAGATTATCGCCGGTACTCATACCGGACGTGTCGAAGTCATATTGCCAACGGAATTCATCGAAGGCGAAACAGTCAGGCAACTAAAAAAATAACCTAAATAAAGCAAGGAGACGGTCTTATGAAAAGAACAAATTTTACGCTCATCGAACTCCTGGTCGTGATCGCCATCATCGCGATTTTGGCCGGAATGCTGCTGCCGGCGCTGAACAAAGCCAGGGAAACCGCCAAACAGGCATCCTGTTCCAGCAACCTGAAACAGGTCGGGCTGGGGTATATCGGTTATGCGGGTGATTATGCGGACTGGCTGGTGCCGTCGGAATTTCAGATGACCAGTTCCGGACCGTATGACAATACTTACGGCTATTACTGGTCCCGTGTATTGCAGGTGCTGAAATATGTCGGCAACTCAGGCGGTAAAACCCCTAGCGGATTGTTCAATGTCCAAACGCAGCCCAAAGGCATCTTCGTCTGCCCGGCGGACAGAGCGCCTCTTGTGAGAAATAATCAATTCAGCATAACCGACTATTACAGTTACGGACCGAGCACCCATGTCGCGGGTAAAGCCATGTATTTTAATGCGCTTACCGCCACACCGCAGAATCAGTATCCGAGCGACCCGGTTCCCGGCAGCGGATATTCGGGATGGCTGACACAGGGCCAGGTCCAGCGGCAGGTCAAGAAATCATCCGGTTCCGTCCTGATGGGCGCCGCTTCCGCGTCCACAATCGGCGGCAATGTTAATACATCCAATTCGCCGTATGATCCGGTCAATCCGCAGTACAACACCCGGGCACTGCATAACAACAGCGGTAATTTTCTGTTCGTGGACGGCCACGTGACCAACCGCAAATTCCCGCTTGGCGCGGCCGGGGCACACAGTAATTTCCTGCGTCCGTACGTATACGCAACCCAGTAGCATACCAGCCGGCGGCTATAATCCCAGGAGCGTTTAATTCGTCCCCCTGGGATTTTTTTTGAAAGTATCGCTTAACCGAATGTAATTATCCGGTTAAGGAGTTGTAAAGAAATAAGTGGTATTTTTATACCGAGGGTATCTGGGAGAAATTTTGGGGTTGCCGGCAAGGAGCAAAGCCGTAGCTTTGCAACGAACCGGCAAAGCCGAAAGTGCCCCCGATACACCAGTAGAAAGTACCAATTATTTTTGAACGACTCCTAAGAATCTTTAAATATTGCAAATTGGACTTTTCAAGACATGACAAAATCATCAGCCATACTTATGATCTCCATAATCACGGCAATGACGGCTTTCGCCGATGTTCCGCCAATCCCCCGGCTGGAACGCGGTTCCGCCGCCTGTTCAACCGTCAACGGAACATCCTACCGCTGCCTGCTGCTCTCCGGCAATATGGCGCCGTCTTTCGAAATCAAGGCTGGAAACAAGTGGATTCCGGCGATCAGTAACTCAAAAATGATCGTCTGGGGCGACTCCTGGTCAAGACTGTTTGAAAGCAATTTAACATCAGTAAAGCCGTTAATGGAGGAAAAGCCTGACGGGCTGTATGTGAGCTTCACCGAAAGCAACAACGTGGCCGAGTGCAAAACGCTTTATGTTTTCAAGCCGGAAAGCGCGGACCTTTCCTATACGCTAAAATTGAAAAAAGACATTGTCAAAGTCCGGCGTGCCACTGCCGAAATCAACCCGGAATGGACTCTTGCCGCCGGATCAACGCTTTCATGCACCCGACAGGATGGCAGCATCAAGTCCATCAAAATTCCCGGCGCATCCACCGCAAACGGCAAATATGAGATGCTTCTTTCAGGAACTGTAGCATCGGCCGGGATCGGCGACATCAGAAACTTAGCCGGCGCCGGAATAGTAATCAGCGGGCCTTTCGATGCCAGTTTCGAGCATACCGGCAGTCTTCTGCGCTGGCATGCCGGGACAGTCTGCAATCCGGTCAGGGATTTTAAAGCAGGGGAAACCATGACCGTCAAGTTGACGCTGGCCTTTATTCCTGGTACGGCAATGACGCAAAATATTCTCAAAACCGATATCGCGGTTGACGCCGGCAAACCTTCCTGCCGGATCAGCCCTTACGTTTTCGGAATCCAGATGGGAGCTATCGGCTTCGGCAGCAGGACTAAAAATTTGCGACATCCTTACCAGAACAATTTCAAATTTGACGGCGAGGCCAGGCAATACGCGACAGACAGCGGAGTAAGTTTCTTCCGTGCATATCTTCATACCTTGTATGATGTCCTTGGCGGCAGCGGTTCCAATACTCAGCAGGACCCCGTCTGCCCAAGCGAAGGCGCCCCCTGCGACTATACCCGGGCTGATTCCTTCGTGGAAGGGTTGCGCGACGCCGGAATTGAACTGGTGCCGTGCGCGGCGCTCTACTGTCCGCCCTGGCTGTCCACCCGGCGCCCGAGCGAAAAATACAGCGGACTGTGGATGATCCACCGGGCGCCGCCGAAAGACAACGCGAAATGGGCCGCCATCATTGCCGGGTTAGTCCGGCACTGGAATATTGAAAAGCGATGGGACATCAAACTGTGGATGCTGGGCAACGAACCTGACGACCACGTCCGTTACTGGGTCGGCGGCACCCTGCCGGAATTCATTGATTACTTCAAAACCGCCAGCATGGCGATGAAAGCAGTTGACCCGTCCATCCGGATCGCCGCGCCTGACCTGGCAAATCTTTACGCCAAAGCCTGGCCCGACAATAAACTCCTGTGGAAGGATGAATTCGTCAAAGCCTGCAAAAATGATCTGGACAGTTTCGCCTTCAACTGCTACAGCATTGACAACTTCACCGGACATGTCAAAGACGCCCGCGCAACACTGGCGGTAAACGGAGTCTCTGATAAAAGCATTTTTCTAGGCGAATATAACATCACCCCCGGCAATTACGACAACCCGGGCGTGTTCAACTTCACCGGGGCGGCATTCCTGGCGCGCAGCATGAAAAGCATTATTGAAAACGGAGTGGACCGCGCCTCGTTCTACAGTTGGGACCAGCCGGAACTGGGTCTGCTGGAATACGGCAGCGACGGACGGCTAATTCCCCGCCCGACCTACCATGCGTTCAGAATGCATGCCGCACTCGGACGTTTAAAAAACGGCACGGTACTTCAGAATAGCTGTGACAGCGACAAATTAGCCATATTGTCCAGCCGCCATGACGACGGTCGCGGCTATACGGTTATCATCACTTCCGACAACCAGATTTTTGACAAAGTTCAAGCCGTGCTTAAATTTAAAGATGCGCCCGGAGAGTTCACCGTAAAAGAGTACCGGCTGATTCCCGATGCCAAACTCGCTGAACTGCCGTTAAAGTCAGTACAGTCGCTGGAGAAACCGATGCCCCTGGAACTGCCGCCGCGTTCAATCACATTAATGGTATTCAGAGCAAAATAATCACCGGAGAACGCTATGTTTTTGAAAGTTCGATTTTTAGCTTTCCTGACCGTTATTTTATCCGCCATTGCCGGTTATGCCGGAGCAACGGACAGATATTGGGATTTTGAAAACGGACAGGATGACTGGGTCGCCTGGGGGGTGTCTGGCGAAATGAAGCCTGAAATCATCAGCCGGATTGTCAGCATCAGTCAGGAACTGCCGCATCAGGGCCGGCAATGCCTCATGGTCAGGGATGAACTTGACAATCTGAATCCTTATGTGTCGCTGGCAAAACCGGTAATGGTTGAGCCGGGCAAAAAATATGTGTTCAGAGGCTGGGTCCGCAGCAACGACAAAGATCACGCCACGGCGGAGGCAGGAGTCGCGGCGGAAGCCGACGGTAAACATATTGGCTGGATCGTTGTCACAAAAATATCACTGACGGAAGAATGGCAGGAGTTTGTCGTGATTATTGACAAGATTCCGCCCGAAACCAAACTGTTGCGTCCGGCGGTGTTTGTATTTGCCTCGCCTGAACGATATGAAAGTTCGCGCAAAGGAACTATTTATCTGGACAATCTCCAGTTCGGCGAATACACCGTTTCGCCGGTTGACTTGACCAAGGCGGCCAATGCCGGTTATAAAGACGACGCAGCCGGAGACGGCCTCGGCGGCTGGACCGACCAGGGTGACAACGATGCCCGAGACTTGAAACCCGGAACGCTAACTCATTCATCCATCCCGTTCACGCTGACAGACCCCGCGAAAAACGGCGGAAAATCAGTGGTCGCCCTGAGCAGCCATGGCAAGTTCTTCGCCAGGCGGGTAGACATTCCGCTGACAGCTAAATTCGACTGGCTGTATCTGCTGCACACCGCCGCCTGGGCCGGCGATAAAGCGCCGGCCGGCACCCTGACTTTCAACTACCGGGACGGAACTTCGGAAAAAACAACCGTTATCTGCGGCAGTCAGGTCGGAGACTGGTGGGGCGGCAACGTCAATAATGCTTCCGCGCTGCCGATGCGGGACATCTGCCCGCGGAAAAATCCCGTCTATTTCTTCATCGCCCCCATCCGGAACCCGCAACCGCGGAAAGAGACCAGATCAATTACGTTTGAAGCCGGCCCCGGGGAAGTGATCTGGCTCGTACTCGGCATGACAGCGGCCTCCGGCGACAATACGCTGAAAACATCCATCGCCGCTAAACGTGATTACCGGCAATGGTTCAATTTTGATATCAAGAACCGGAAGTCGCCCAGGTCGCTGGTAGATTTATCCTGCCTGCTGGATGCGCCCGCAGGGAAACACGGTTTCCTTCAGTCTAAAAATGGACATTTCGCCTTTGCCGACGGCACGCCGGGCCGTTTTTTCGGCACCAACATTCATTCGGTTTACACGCTTGATCCGGCTGCGGAGCAGGCCGAAGCCATTGCGGATACGCTGGCGCGCTACGGGATCAACATCGTCCGTTTTCACCTGACGGAAAGCGTGCTGACTCCAAGTCCCAAAACATGGAAGCGGAAAGTGCTTGATGACCCGAAATTCTTTGACCGTTTTGACTATTTCATCGAATGCCTGAAAAACAAAGGCATCTATATCCTGCTCGATTCCGTGACAGGATTATCGAGCGTGGATTTCATGCCGGACAGCAAAATTCCGCATCATGAGATTTATTTCAGCCACCGCCCCTGGGCATATTATGAAACCACGCTTATACAGTCCGCGAAGGAATACATGAAATTACTGCTGACGCGTACCGGCAAATACACCGGCAAGACCCTGCTGGAGGAACCGGCGGTGGCGATGGTCATGCTGATCAATGAGCAGTCGGTTTTCTTCGACTGGGAGGAAAAGCGCGCCGCAACCCCGGACTACTACACGCGGCTGATGGCCGGCATGTTTTCGGAATTCCTGCTGAAAAAATACGGCAGCCGGGAAAAACTGTCCCAATCCTGGACGGATGCTTCCGGTAAATGCGAACTGAACTCTGACGAAGATCCGGCTAAAGGCAATGTCAAGCCACTGCATTCCGGGCATTTTGCGAACACGCTGCGTTCCAAAGATTCGGTGGAGTTCTTCAAGGCCGTCCAGGTGAAATATTATAATTCGCTGAAGCAATACCTTGTTGAACTGGGCTGCAAAGTTCCGGTTGGCGGCACCAATATCGTGTATGACGTACCGGAACTGGAAACTCATCTGACGCTGGATTATACATCGCAAAATGTTTATTACGACCATATCAGATTCTCCGACAACAACACAGTTTGCAATATGAACAATCTGCCGCTGGTTAAAGTTGATCTGCTGCGCGGCGAAATCCCGACTTGCGAATCCGGAATCGCGGCCGTCAAACTCAAGGTGCTGCCGGTCACCAGCACGGAACTGGATGCCATGTGGCCGCACGAATGGCGTTCATCGTTCATGGTTTCAATCGCGGCAGTATCCGCGCTGCAGGACTGGGATGCAGTCTTTCAATTCTGTTACATGGGCGGATTCAGTCACGACTGGGTGGAAGCCGAAAAAACCGGAATCATCCTGAATCCGACGGTGGAATTCAATGATCCCGCAATTACAGGTACATTCCCGGCGTCGGCGCTGATCTATCACCGCCGCGATGTCTCTCCGGCCAGAAACACAGTGCAGATTGTTTATCAGGGACAAGACCTTTTACTGCAGAACTCCGCATTAAGAGATGCCGTTTTCCCTTTCAACTATCTGCCGTTCGTTTCCAGAGTTGAAGCCAGCATCAATACCTATTCCGCATCTGCCGACGTGGTGCTGGCTGCCAGCCGTCCGGATTTCGCCGGTACCGGTCCCGCACCGTTGTATCTGCCATATGACCGTTTTGCCAGAACACCCAAAAATGTTGCGGCGCGCGAACTTGACGCCGCCATGAAAAAATCCGGGTTGCTGAATCCGGAATGCGGGATTCAGGGCGATTCCGTTGTCAGCGATAACGGCGAACTCACCCGCGACTGGAAAAAGGGGTTGATTACAATCAACACGCCCCGTTCGCAGGGATTCACCGGCTTTGCCGGAAATGAATGGATAAAACTTAACGATATCGCCATCAGGAGCCAAATGCCGTTTGCCACTATTATCGTCAGTTCCCTGGACAATGACGCACTGAGCAAATCGGCCAGAATGCTGCTTACCGCCGTCAGCCGGGCGGAGAACGATACCGACCGGATCGAATACGGCAATACGGTTAAGGAAACATCGGGAGCCGTGCGCGGCGAACGCATGAAAGTATACCGCGGTAAAGACGGCAAAGTCATGACCGAAATCGTCAATGCCGAGATCCGGCTGAAATACCCGAAAGTAAAAGTGACGCCGCTGTCTCCGGATATGTCAGCCGCCGCTCCCGCGTATGAAGTCAATGCGGCCGATGGAGTCACCACAATTTCCATCGGCGCAAAGTCGCCGCCCAGTATCTGGTATCTGCTGGAAACCGGCAATTAGCGAGTCTACTGACAGGAGAAATCAATAAATGTCAAACTATAAAAGAAAGGCTTCAGAATAATGAAAAAAATAACCGATGCAACTGGGATTCTTACGCGGCATCCCGCCAATCCGCTGCTTAAACCGGAAGATTATCCCGGCGTGATGCAAATATTCAACCCGTCCCCGGTAATGTACAACGGGGAAACTATTCTTCTGGTGTCAGTTATTCTATTCAAGCCTGTAAACGGCGCTGAAACCAGAGTAGCCAGAAGCAAAGACGGCATTCATTTTACGCTGGCGGAAGAACCTTTCATCAAGCTCGACACTGACCGGTTTCCATACAATATCATCAACCGGCATGTCATTGACAACCGCGTGACGTTGATTGGCGACACCTATTATATTCTCACCCCGGTCTGCACCAGCGAATTCGACGGACCGGCAACCGTACTCGGCAAAACCATGGATTTCAAGACTTATGAACCGGTCGAAGTCATAACTCTTCCGCAGAACCGCGGGGCCTCGCTCTTCCCTGAAAAAATCAACGGCAAGTATTATAAGCTTGACCGTCCAGGCGGCGGAACCGGCAGCTTCGGCTCGATCTGGCTGTCATCATCATCCAATCTTACCCACTGGGGCGAATTCCGCCCGGTGCTGCGTCCTTATAACAGTTGGAACTGGTCCAAAATCGGTCCGACTCCGCCGATCAAGACCGATAAAGGCTGGCTGGTCATCATTCACGGCGTATCCACACCGTGCGACGGTCCTCATTACAGCATCGGCGCAATCCTTCTCGACCTGGAAAATCCCTGGAAGGTCGTAGGGAAAACTTACAGTACGCTGCTCTCGCCGGAAATGGATTGCGAGACCCGCGGCAGGGTCGACAATGTGGTCTTCCCGTGCGGCGCAATTGCCGATCATGCCAGGGACGAACTGAAACTCTATTATGGCGCCGCGGATACCAGAATATGTCTGGCTACCGGTTCGCTGAACGAAGTGGTCAATGCCTGCGTGGAAAATTTGTAACTTCTATAATTATACTTAAATGGAGAATTGAAAATGAGAAAATGGTTAAGCATGATGATTATGATTTGCGCGGCACAGTTCGCCGGAGCCGCGGAAACAGGCGGAGCGATGTTTCAATCCGATTTGCCTGACGGCATTAAGAATTGGACAACGCCCGGCGGCGCGACTTTGCCGTCAGGACGTGAAAAATCCTGCGATTACACAACCTTGCAGTCCCAAGGCAGTCAAGTTCTGGCGATCTCACAGGAAATTCCAGTCAGTTCACTGAACGGACACAAAATAAAAGTTGTCATGCGGACGCGCGGCAAAGATATTCAGCCGGATGCCGCCAGACAATTCAGCGCCGCGAAATGCTGGCTGACGCTGGAATATGAGGACGGACATAAATATTATCCCACAATCTGCCTGAAACCCGGCGATTCCGGCTGGACTGTCGGTTATTCCGAAGCTGCCGACTGTAAAAACCTTAAGAAAGCAGTTTTATCCGTCGGCATGTTTTATTGCGCCGGCACGATGGACCTGGACTGGATCGCGATCTGTGACAATGGACAGGAAAACAACTTATTGGCGGCCATGTCCGGTCAGGAACTTGCCGCCAGGACAAAAGAACTTACGGAGTCCAAAACGAAAAACCCCTATGCCATTCTGGATATCGTGGATGATTTCAAACCGGCCATCGGCAATAAACTCGGCCTGGGCGGAGCTCCAATCACGTTTCAGAAGCGCGGCGAATATTTGCGCGGATATATGGTTCAAAAGGATGATCCGGAGCGCGGCGGCGTCGGCGTCGGCGAAATCTGTTTCCCTGAATCCGGCGGCAAGGTTGACCGGGAACTCATTTTCAGAATCAGGCCGGATGACAGAATCAGGCAGTTTTCATTTTGGGTGAAAAGAGTCTCCGGGATGAATGCAGTCAACCTTACTATTTACTCCGGAGTGAAAAATAAGCATTACCGCGTAAGCGTTCCGTTGACGGACAAATGGGTGAAAGTATCCTATCATCTGAGCGATTTCGTCTGTATCCAGAATAAAGCTGAAAAATTGCTGCCGGAATACATCGACAATTTTCAATTCAACGGCGATCCGGCGGTGCAGTTCCTCATCAGCGATCTGGTAACGGAGAGCAATTGCAATCTTGATGACAAAAGCTGTTTCGTTACCCGCCCGTTCAATGCACCGTGGACATTCGATGCCGGCAAGACTGTCAATCTCAGCTACTTTATTTCCAGCGGCGCACCGGGCCGGCAGGTGCAGATCAAAGTGGTCTTGAAGAAGAACAATGGAGAAATCCTGGAGAAGACCGGCGACTTCGAAACCGGCGCCGGGCTTAAAACCGTACCGCTCAACATCGGACAACTGGATAAAGGCTATTACCAGGCGGAAGTGTCACTGTTCCAGGACGGCAGATTGCAGGATAAACTGAATGATGCCTTCATTGTCTGCGCGATGCCGGACAGTCGCCGCGGCTCCACTCTGATCGGCGTTAACATTGACAATATTTCACAATCAGCCAATATGTTCAAGAGCCTCTCGGATGCGGGAATCCAGACCGTGCGGCTGTGGAATTTCACCTGGGATTCACTGGAAATAAAACCCGGGGTCTGGGATTTTTCAGCGCTGGACTGCATCACCGGCTGGGCCAAAACCGCCAACCTTACCATCCTGCCGGTGCTGCAATTTCCGCCGGCCTGGGAGATTGATCCGCCGCTGGATGTCAAAGCGCCGTGGCATGCCTATCTGCTGCAGCACCGCCCCCCAGTCGACTTGTCGCATTGGTCGCAATATGTCTCCAGAATTGTCGGCAGATATAAAGACAGCATAAAGTATTGGGAAATATGGAACGAACCTGACTGGCAGGGGCCGTTCGCCTATTACTTCTGGGGCTCGACGGAATACTATCTGCAAGTGCTAAAATCATCTTACGAAGCCGCCAAACAGGCGGACCCGGATTCGAAAATCATCTCCGGCGGCATTTCCAGAAATCAGAAATACACCGTGCCGGATTTCACCCGCAAACTGATTGATTCCGGCGGCAAATACATGGACGTTTACGGCTTCCACGCCTACATTTCCTGGGCTACGGCGAAACAGGAAATTGACATTGTCCGTGCTTACAAGGCGGACATGCCGCTCTGGCAGACAGAAGTCGGCGCGGACGGCGAAACCGGCACTCCCGCGGCAGTCGCCAGGAACATGCGCAAATACATGGAGCACTGCTTTACGTTCCTTGGAAACGGCATCGCCCACTATTCGTTTTTCATCGTATCGCCCAGTGACGGACTGAATCTGCTGCATCCCAATGGGTCGCCGAATGAGAAGCTGGCCGGCATCTGCACCGCCGCCAGAATTTTGACCGGAGCAACCGGCATCCAAAGACATGATTCGGGCAATATCAAATATTACACGTTCACCGCGGAACGCGGCAACGGTATGGCAATCTTCGGATCCGGCAAATGCCGGATAAAGGACAACGGCGGCGAGATATTGATGATTGACGCCATGGGTGCGGAAAAGGCATTGAAAGGCGGCGGGGAAATCCTCCTTAACGACCAGGTCTTATATCTCTGTTCACCCAATAAAATAGAGCTGGAATGAGTCGATTTATTACGGCATGCTCCCGGACTATCAACACGTCCGGGAGCATTTTTTTTGTCCTTTCTTACTTTCTGCAAATATAAAACTGCGCTCAATCTCTTCCCCGAAGATTGCAAAAGAGACCTTTAAACGGTATTTTATCATATAATGATATAGAAATCAGCAAGAACGAGAGATATGGCAAATATAGCGAAACCACCGGAAATAACGCTGGTGCTGGACCGCCTGCGGAGCGCTCATAATACAGGGAACATATTCCGCATCGCGGAAGCTGTCGGGGCGAAAGAGATAATCGCCTGCGGCTATACCCCTGCCCCGCCGCATCCGAAACTGGCGAAGACCGCGATGAACGCGGACCAGATGGTGCCCTGCCGCCAGGCGGAGACTTCGCTGGAGGCAGTTAAAATGCTCCGGGCGGAAGGCGTCAAACAGATACTGGCGGTGGAAAGCGGCCCGGAAGGAGTTCCGGCATGGGAGTTCAATTATGAATTCCCGCTGGCGCTGGTTTTCGGCAATGAAGCGCTGGGGATCGAACGCGAAACCATCGCGGCATGTGATGCGACAGTCTGTCTGCCGATGTTCGGCGATAAAGCCTCGATCAATGTCGGCAACAGCGCCGCCGCGGTGCTCTATGCAATAATAGCAAAAACGGGAATAAAGGGAGCATCGGTAACATGAAAATAAAGTTATCAGGCAAAAATCTGGGGGACATCATCCCGCTGCTGGATGCCATGGGCTTTAAACAGACCAGAGGCAGGCCGGAACTGATCGTGGCTCACGGCGGCGACGGCACGCTGCTGATGGCGGAAAGAGATTTTCCGTCAATTCCCAAACTCCCGCTCAGGGACAGCGGCACGGCGCCGCTATGCACCAGACACTCCTACGAGAAACAACTGAAAATGTTCTGCGACGGCAAAACCGCCAGAACCGAACTGACGAAACTTTCCGGCGAATTCGACAAATACAGAATCACCGGAATGAATGATATTTTCATCCATAACCTCGAACGGGTAAGCGCGCTGCGCTATCAGGTATGGATAGATGACGAACTTTATGCCAACGAGATCGTCGGCGACGGCGTCGGACTGGCCACAGTCCACGGCAGCACGGCCTATTACCGCAGCATCACCCACAGCATTTTCCGGGTCGGGCTCGGGCTGGCATTCAGCAACAGCACCGAAGCGGTAAATCATCTGGTGATCCCGGCCAGTTCCGTTGTCCGCATCAAAATTATGCGCGGTCCGGCCATCATGGTCGCGGACAATTCACCGGAAAAAATCAAGCTGGATGAAGGCGACGAGGTTTGCATCCGCCAGTCTCCTGAAAAGGCAATCATTTTCGGGCTGGAGAATTTCATGTGCCAGCAATGCCGGATATTGCGTCATCCTAATAAATACCCTTTCAAAAATTACTACCCAAGCTTCAAATAACAGGAGTATTATGCGTTTCCTAATCAGTGCCGGACCAACCAGAGAAAAAATAGATCCGATCAGATTCATCAGCAATCACTCATCCGGCAAAATGGGCTATGCCCTGGCGGCGGCCGCCAAAGCCGCCGGCGCGGAAGTTGTGCTTGTCAGCGGGCCGACTCAGCTCACACCTCCGGAAAATGTCACTTTCGTCAAGGTGGAAAGCGCCGCCGAAATGGCCAAGGCCGTTCATCAATACGCCCCTGAATCGGACATCATCATCATGGCCGCGGCTGTCGCGGACTACCGCCCGGTAAAAACGTTTACCGGGAAGATGAAAAAAACACCGGGCAACCTGATGCTGGAGCTGGAGCGCACGGAAGATATCCTGCTGAATCTCGGCAAGCATAAACGCCCCGATCAGAAACTGGTCGGCTTCGCCGCCGAAACCAGCAATGTCGTCGAAAATGCCATTGAAAAGCTGAAAAAGAAAAACCTCGACTGGATTGTCGCCAACGACGTCAGCCGTCATGACCGCGGTTTCGGCTCCGATCATAATGCCGTAACCATGATCTCCGCCAACGGCGACGTCTGCGAAGTTGCCCTCTCCGACAAAAAAACCGTAGCCCGCCGCATAATCCGGAAAATCCTGCAGGACTGATACGGGGCAGGGATTTTAAAAGTTAAAAAAGCCCTGCTGTTTGGGGATGCCGGCGGATGATTCTTCAGAGGTTGCAAACGGCTCCGGAACTGGAGCGGTGCCGGCGGAATTCAGCCAGTCGTCGAGGGCAATGATTTTGATGTTGGCTTTTCTGGCTTTGTCCAGTTTGCCGCCGGAGGCGCTGATGTCAGCGGCAACCAGTAGCGACAACTCTTGAGTTACGGCGTCAACCGGTTCAAATCCCCGCCGTGCAGCCAGTTCTTCATAGTAACTGCGCTGCTCCGGCATTTTGCCGGTGAAACATATCTTCGGCAGATTGCCGCCATCAGCGCCCTTGGTCTGTTTTAAATCCACGCATTCCAGCAGTTCATCCAGAAAATCTTTTTGCGCGGCAAGTTCGCGGGAAATGGCTCCGGCGCGTTCCGGGCCGATCCCGTTGATTTCAGATAAATTTTCGATAGACAAACCCCTGAGTTCCTGAATAGTGTATCCGGTTAGAATCGCTTTGGCGACATTGACGCCGACATTCGGAATATTGAGCGCAGCCAGCACCTGGAAATCATTAACGCTGCGGGCCGATGCAATTTCGCGCAACAGATTAGAAGCGGACTTCTCTTTAAAACCCTCAAGCTTCAGGATATCGATCATGGTCAAGTTGAAGATGTCTTTAAGTGTGCGCACTCCCAGCACCTGCATCATCCGGCGGATATTGGGTTCGCCGAGACGCTCAATGCCGATATTTTTCACCGAGGCGCAAAGCCTCTGGACTAGCGTTTCGAAACAATCCGGGTTCAGGCAGCAGAGTTCCGGTCCGCTGCGCTGCAGCACCGTGTCGCAGCACGGACAGCGCTCAATCAGCGCGACTTTGCGGTTATCGCCGGGTTTAGCGCTGACAATATATGGAATGACATCGCCGGCGCGCTCCACCGTGACCGTATCGCCGATATGGATATCGCGATCAATGATATTCTGCGCATTATGCAGACTGGCATGACGAATGGTGATACCGCCGATGTCCACCGGTTCGATCTCGGCTACCGGCGTCAGGCAGTTCTTGCCGAAACTCCACTGGACATTCAGCAGCGGACTTTCCCGGCGGATGCCGCTGAATTTAAAGGCGATCTGGCCGCGCGGATGATGGGCGGTATTGCCCAGCGAGTCGCTGTAAGCTGCATCCGCCAGTTTGATCACGATCCCGTCCATCGGATACGGCAGCGCTTCGATTTCGGCGACAATCCGCGGCCATTCCGCGTTCAGTTGCCTGAACGGGATTAAATATGAAATCATATCGTAGTCAACCAGCGTAAGTTTTGCCCGCTGGCGCAGCATGTCGGTAATATCCTTCAAGCCCATGATCCCGGCAACCGCGTTGCGGGAGTTTTTATAAGCGCCGCCGCCCTTCCGGACAATGTGCGAATAAATGGTTTTAAAATCATCGTCGCGGATGACTATTTCGCCGCGCACCGGACGGTTTAGAGCGCCCTTGTAATCCGTTGTTTCCAGTTCGATCAGCGGTATTTTATCCGAGATATTCTCCCCGGTTTCGCCGTCGCCGCGGGTCGCCAGCGTGCCGTTGGCGAAATTCGCGGAAATACCGTCATATTTCGGCTGAATCCGCAGCATTTCGTCTTCGTTGCGGATATACTTGCCGGCCCATTCTAGCACTTCCTCCAGCGAATAAGCCTTGTCCAGCGACAGCATCGGCCTGGCATGGGTCACCTTGCCGGTACCGGCAACAACCGGCGCGTGAACCGCCAGCACCAGCGGATGCTCTGGATTGAGTTTTTCCAGCGCCCGCAGCAATTCGTCATAGCGCTCGTCGGTAATCTCCTGCTCGCCCTTTTCCCAGTAGCAGCGGTTATGATATTCAATCAGCCGGACCAGATCGGCTTCCGACAGTTTTTTAGCGTCAAAATTTATAAAAAAATCATCATTGGAACTCATTGCGTTCTCCTGCATTCGTTCAAACCGCAAGGTGCGGCATTGCCATTATACTGCAAATATATTTCACCCGGTTAAAAATTATTGATTTTAGGCCCGGTACGGATGTTAATCAGCTTTTTCACTTTCATGGTTTTGGGCAATTCCTTTTTACCGGCCGGCGTATGCGACAGGTCCAGGAAGTCGAGAGTTTTGCCATCCAGCCATGAAATATCTTCAACCGGGCTGCCTTGAATATTAAGACTGGCAACCGGCATATCATGAATGATCGAAATATCCTTGATCTGAGTATTAATCAGGTTCAAAGTTTTTATTTGCAGGCCTTCGATGAAATCAAGGGTTTTCACCGGCATATTCACCATCGTCAAAGATTCCAGGCCGCTGTTCCCCAAATCAGGAATTGTATTTATATCCATTTCTCCAATGGTCAGATTATTGATTTTCAGCGAACCCAGCACATCCAGTTGGAGCACCGGACAATTGCGGATGACTAAAGTGTTGAATGTCCGTCCTTTCAGCAAATCAAGGCTGTTAACGGAGGTATTAATCAGCGCGAGTTCTTCCAGTTGATTCAATGCAGGCAGAAAATTAATAGTTTTAAATTGAGGCTGGTCTTTTATCGTCAACGCATTCAATTGCCGGAAATCTTTCAAAACCGCATAATCCGCCAGTCCGGCGTTGGCCGCCAGGTATAATCTCCTGATTCTGGCATCAGTTTTGAAATTCAGATTACTGACCGCGGTATTTTTCAGATACAGGGTTTCAATGGTTGACGGCAGCAGGGCCGGGTCTTTATCGCCGAAATTCTTTCCATCCCAGTAAAGACCTTTTATCTTCAATTTTTTCAGAGAATCGGTTTTAGCCTCGCTGTCAATGATCCAGAGGTTTTCCAGTTCAGTTTTGCCCAATTCCGCCAGATTCGCGATTTTGCAATTGCTGAAAGCCAGATTCTGCACCGGCAACGCGCACAATGGCGATATGTCCTGCAATTTTTCCCCGATCAACTCAATCCCGGTTATCACCGTGGTCCTGCTCCTCAGCGAAATGATATTTCTGCGGTCGTTTTTCTGTTCAAAAAACTCAACATTCTCACTGGCCTTCCAGCCGGGGTTGAGCCGCTCCAGCTCGGAGGCGACAGCAGCCCACTTTTCAGCAAAGGCCCTGTTCTGTTCATCAATCGTGATTTCCTGTGCGGAAAGCATCATCGCCGCATTGCTGAACAACCCGGCGAACAACATAATCAATAATCTGATATTTGACTTCATTGCGTTATTTCTCCACCGGCAGAATCAGGCCGCGCATGATGATGTTCTGGCAAAATGTAAAAATGATAAATGTAGGAATGGCCGCAATAATCAGCGAGGATAAAATAATGCCGGTGCAACTGGTATTCTGAAGCTGATAAAGCCACGGCATCAGCGTCCACATATTCTGATCCTGACAGACCAGCATCGCCATCATGAAGTTAGAATACGCGGCCAGAAAGGCATTCAGCGCGATAACCGCCAGAATAGGTTTGGACAGACTCATCGTAATTTCCCAGAATACCCTGAATTCACCGGCACCGTCAATCTCCGCGCTTTCATAAATATCCTGCGGCAGCGAGTCAAAAAAGCCTTTGAGCAGGAAAATGGAATAACCGTTGGCCATGGCCGGCAGAATCAGCGCGGCAAAAGTATTGAGCAGCCCCATTTCACGGAGCAGCAGGAAGTTTGGAATCTGAGTCACCATCGGCGGGAATGCCATGGTCAGCATCAGGAACAGCAGCACCTTATATCTGGATGGCGGACGGTAACGGCTGAGCGCGTATGCCGCCAGCGGATTCACAATCAGTGAACAGAGAATGGCAATGCCGCAGTAAATGAAAGTATTCAGCACGCCGCGCCCGTGAAGCAGAATATAATCCGCCACCGTGACAAAATTGCGCTTGATGAATTCCCAGGTAAGCGCGGTACGGTCTTTCATCAGGTAATAGCAATGATATTCCTGCTGCGGCGGGAAAATATCCAGCCAATCCCGGAATGAGGTGGCAAATTCTTTATTGACCGCGTTAATCGTGCCGAATTTAGCTTTCAGGTGATCGCGAAAATCAAATTCCGTGCTGTTGATGCAGGTCATTTCCAGCGGCAACTGGTACAGCCGGTTCGTCAACGGGTTGTACCATCCCTGAATGAACGAAGCCCAGTCGGACAGCCTGGAACCGAAAAACGGAACTTCCTCGACCAGCGGGATCTCGGCATGAGATTTATAATTCGACCCGTAAAGGCGGTTCAATTCGACAATATCCGGATATTTTGACTGAAGATATTCCTGATAAACGGGCAGCGCCCGGCTGTCGGCGCGAATCCAGAAAAGATTGAGAACGTTTCTGACATAATCAGCCCAGTCAGCGCGTTCCTGATCGGTGAAACTGTTCTTGTCCGGATAAGTGCGCGGCAGCTTGACCTGGTCCCAGGCTGAATAGCTGGTCGCGTGAGCCTGATTATAAGTATCTATGTTTCTGGAATAATGGGTCATGAGATAAATGGTCTTGTAAAAGCCTTCCGGACTGTAGTAAAAGCGATATTCAAAAGGCTGTTCCACGCAAAACTCATAGAAGCGCTTATTGAATTTAGACATGGCATCAGGCATACAGCGCCGTTCCAGATAAGGCTGCATACTCAGACGAAAAGCATTCCAGGCGACAAAATCAGTTCCAAGATCCCGGTTCATCAGCTCAATATCGCCGTTATATTTCTGGTAAATGCGGTTTTTGAACCCGCGCATCAGCATGGGGTTGGTTCCTCCTGATCCCCACACCCCGGTGTAACCAATGCCGAAATAGTAGAATGGATAATTTTTGTTTTTGATGAAATCCCCCCATTCATCAATAAATTTATATCGTATTTTGAAGGGGGGCTGAATTTTCTGAAAATCGCCCGAGGTTTCGGCATAAGTAGCTTGAAAATTCATACTGCTTTCATTGAATAACGCCTCGACATCTTTGCGGTAAAAAGCATCTTTGTCAATAATAAAAGCTGGAATAAGCGAATTTTCTTTGACATCCACGTTGCTCTTGGAAGTACCGGTCAGCATCAGCCAGAAGGGATAAATCATAAAAACAGAGCCGGACAGCAGGCAGCAATAAACGGCGCCCAGCAGCAGCCTGACCTTAAAAGACCTGCGTCCGATTTCAGAAATCATGCCCATTCGATAATCCTTATATAATATCTACTGTTTGCCTGTTGTTTTAAATTCAACTTTGGCCAGGATGCGAAGCTGGTGGACGGTGAATCCAATCAGAATGAAACCCAGCATCCAGGCCATCGCCGCAGCGGGGCCGAACTTGAGATAAGTAAATGCCGTAAACCAGATATGCAGCGCCGCAGTTTCAGTATTCGCGCCGCCGCCGGTCATCGCCAGAATATTATCAGCGGAACTGTACCAGGAACCAATGAACGCTCCGATAAAATTGATGATAAGCAACACTTTCAGCATCGGGAAAACGATGAAAATCAATTTATCAATAAATGTCGCGCCGTCAATATCGGCCGCCTCAAAATAATCATCGGGAATCCCTTTCATCGCCGCCAGATAAATCAGGCAGCCCGGCCCCATGCCGGCCCATAACATCGGCAGTATGCACGCGACCATGGCGGTATTCGGATCGGACAGCCAGCGGTAAGGCTCCGGCGTATACTGAAATAACCGGGGCAGCCATTGTTTTAGTGACGTCAGCCATGTTTCACCGCCATGAATCATAATCGGCTGCGCCATTCCGGCAAAAGTCACGAAAAGCAAGACTCCGGCAATTATAAAAAGCAGCATCGGCAGCCATTTGCCGTAAAACCGGAGACGGTTCGCGAATGCCAGGCAGATCAACATTACAACCAGACCGGCAAGAATAAAACCCCAGGCTGGAATGTTCAGCACAATTCGATTCAGCATCCCGGCTTCGGAATCTTCATAGAACTGCTTCCACAAAACCATTGAAACCAGTCCGGTAATAACCGCCGGCAGATAAAAAACAATTCTGAAAAGCATTTTTCCCTTGGGCACCTCATCCAGCAAAACAGCCAGAATGACCGGCGGCAGAAAAGTCATCGCCAGAATCAAAAAACTGTACCGCAGCGCATTATAAAACGACATCCACCAGCGGTTATCCACCAGCATATCGCCAAAGTTGTCAACTCCGACAGAGATGGAATGACCGAGCAGCTTGTAATCGAGGAATGCCATATACGCTCCACGCGCCAGCGGCACATAATGCCATATCACTAATGTCAGCACCGCCGGGATTAACAGTATATAGGCCCAATGGTATTTGCGGAACTGCCAGCCACCCCTGCCTGCATACTCTTCATTCGGCGAAAACACTTTGAATATCTTCTTAAACACAAAGCCGAAAGCAATCGCAATCCCGGCCAGAACCACCCATGCCAGCACACTGCGGTTGAACCGGTCTCTGGCGGAAACATTGCCGATCATGACCTCGTTGGCTTCCGCACAGGCATCACTGAGAATCTCTTTCAATTCCGCAGTTCTTTCAGGAGTTCCCGCCTCCGGCAGTTCGTCCGCCAATTCTTTCTGCTCCGCCTCCTGCATCGGAATAGACATCTGCTCATACGCAAAATTACTGTTTTTGCCGTAAGGCTCAGGTTTCCCGGTCTCAATGGCAACTTCAAATGCACGCGCCCATCTTTTCGGGGCCAGCCGGATAATATCATTGTATCCGAACATTTTCAGATATTTGGGATTGACGAAGCGGCCATACCCGCCTTCAACCATCACGCGAGTTTTAATCTCCATAGCCTTTTTGCTGTCCCAGTAAAGCATATATTCCCAGGCGGCATCCCGGACGGCCGGCTGGCTGATGTCCGCGAAGAGCCCGAACATTCTGCTGTTAAGTTCCGCGCCGCGATGACCGTCCGGTCCTTTCGGCACCGGAGCCATTCCGGTCGTTTCCGGGTTGATTGTGGAAAGCATCTTCTCATCAACATAATCAAACATCATGGCAATTTCTCCGCGCGTCCATTTTGCCCCGGAATCACGGGCGTCTTTATAAGCATAACCGCGCCGTACCCTGCCTGTCTTGTCAATCCACTTTTCCGCGCTCAACCGGGTATAGAAGTCCAGCGCCTTTACCGCGGCGTCAGAATCAAACATACATTTCCAGCGGTCAGTTGCCGGATCATGTTCCATGACCTCGCCGCCGGCAGACCAGAGAAAAGTACACCAGTTCCATGATTCATCCTTGCCGCGTCTGAATCCGACGCCATAAATCCCCTTTGCCGGGTCAGTCATCTTTTTGCATGCATTGTAAAAATCATCCCATGTCCAGTTTTCATCAGGATACGGAATGCCGTGCTCATCAAACAAATCTTTGCGGAATACCAGGACCTTGCCCAGGGCGCCGTCAAACGGCAATGCCCAGATATGTTTTTTGCCATCCGGTCCTTTGCGGTCAATCACCGGCCATATCTTGCTGTTGATCCTGGAATTTATCTCCTCCCTGGACAGCGTCCGGTAATATTCATCCAGCGGGTATAAAAAGCCGTTGCGGATGTAATTATCAGATTTGCGAAAATTTATATATAGGATATCCGGCGCCATGCCGCCGGCAATCGCCAGCAGATCGGTTTCCACCCCTTCCACCACAAGCGCGGAAAATTTATCAAGCTGAACCTCAACCTTGTCCCAGTCATAATCCCCGTATTTCTGCGGGTCTGATTTATATATGGATCGGTATTTTTGCGCAAATATCGCCGGGAAATCTTTGACAAATGCTTTAACCGCTTCAACTTGAGCGCGCTGGGAAGTCTCCGGATTATTGGGATCGGGCAGATAGGCGGCTTTCACATGAATGATTGTCCTGCCGTCGCGCTGCTCAATAAATCCCGCCCGCAATGGCAAAGATAACAGCAGTATCGCCGCCAGTGTGAGACAGAAAGTTATAAATAAATGCCGTTCCCGCATCTAAACTCCCGCATTGTTGATGCTTGCATAATAACGTGAATCCGCTGGAACGAGAATATAGCGTCATTATTGGAAAATTCTACAATCATTAACCCTTTATACCAAATTGCCGCACCAATGAAGCAATGAAGAACTGGTTGAGAGCAAACATGCTGTTTAAACCGGGAGAGAATGAAAAACCTCAAATGAGTTATTTCAAATGAGTAAAAATGGTGGAGCTGAGGGGATTCGAACCCCTGGCCTGTACGTTGCGAACGTACCGCTCTAGCCAACTGAGCTACAGCCCCGGATAAAACTAAAAATAACTCTGCTAGATTGTCAAGTCTATACAAATACTTATTTTCGATAAAAAATCAAGAGTGATTTTGAAAAATCATCGCCGGAAAATTAGATTAAACGTTATTGATTATGATAATTCGGGAAAAGTTCGTTTAGTTTTCCGAAAAAGTAACGTCGATAATCAAACCGGTAATATCTGATACAGGGGAAATTGATGCCCGAAAAAATAAATAGATCAGCGAATATCTCAGATTTCGAAGATACAGAAAAAACCGGAGAGTCTCCAGAGCTTTTTGAGCCGACAGTTTCTGAAGACAGAGATTCGGAAGACGTTTCAGGGGAAACTTCCGATTCGCTGCGGATTTATCTGCGGCAGATCGGCAATATTCCGCTGCTTCCCACCGAAAAACAGTTGGAAGTCTCCGAAAAAATCGAAGATACAATCACTAAATACCGCGAAAAGCTGTACTTGCCGGGATTCGTGCTTACCGAACATTCCAGGATTCTCGCCGACTTCGATTCGGAGAACACCGAAGATCATTTTCTGCCGTCGGCGCTCAAAAAGAATGACTCAAAGCACTATAAAAATTTTCTGCTGGCGGTGCCGGAATGGAACAAGGAGATACTGGAGCACTTTGTCAAGCTGAAACATGCTTTCGATAAAAAATCGCCGAAAGTAGCTGCGCTGCGCGAAAAATCGGTGGAACTGCTGATGCGTTATCCGGTTGTTTACGATCATCTGGCGGAATGGAACCAGGTGGTAATGGAATACATAAAGCTGGCCAACCCGGCAATAGAAGATCCTTCAAAAGCCGTGGAATCCGACATCCCGCAGGATAAACACAAATTTCTGGAAGAGAAGTTTCTGATGACGCTGCCGGAATTTTTTGTTCTCCTGAGAGACCTGGACAAGGCCCGGAATGATATTGAAAAAGCCCGGCAGATCATGCTGGAAGGCAATTTGCGGCTGGCGATCAGCATCGCCCAGCGCTACCGCAACAAGGGACTGCCGTTCAATGACCTGATTCAGGAAGGCAATCTGGGATTGATGCGCGCCCTGGATAAATTCGATTTCCGGCTGGGACACAAGTTCAGCACTTATGCCACCTGGTGGATCAAACAGACCATCAGCCGTGCCATCGCCGAACAGTCACGCGTCATCCGGATACCGGTACATATGATCAACACCATCAATACGATGAATAACTCCGAGCAGCGGTTCATTCAGGAACACGGACGCGAACCCTCGGTTGACGAACTGGCCCTGCTCCTGGAAATCCCGACATCCCGCATCAGCGCCATTCAGAAAATGGCAAGGCAGCCGATTTCGCTGCAGGCGCCGATCGGCGACTCGGAAACCGGCTCCGTCCTGGAAGACATCCTGTCTGATATCGACTCCGACGATCCGGTTCAGTTGATAGCCCGGAAAGTCGTGCGCGAAAAGCTGCATGAAGTGCTCGGCACCCTGCCGGAACGCGAACAGCAGATCATCATCATGCGCTTCGGGCTGATGGGCTATCAGCCGCTGACCCTGATTGAAGTCAGCAAACATTTTGATCTCACCCGGGAAAGAATACGGCAACTGGAAATAAAAATTCTGGAAAAGCTGCGTTCGCCGTGCCGGCTTAAATACTTCGACGGCTATTTCCATACTAAATAAGCTAAACAAGAGGAGCAACCGGCGATGAACAGTAAACTCGATTTTATTTTCAACAGAAGAAGCGTCCGCAAATTTACGGCTGAAGCCGTTTCCGAAGAAAATATCACGGAACTGCTCGAATCCGCGATGGCGGCGCCGTCCGCCTGCGCCAAAGATCCATGGCGGTTTATTGTCATCAAAAACCGGGAAAATCTGCGGCAGATCGCGGAACTGCTGCCGAACGGAAAATTCCTGGCGCAGGCTCCGGCCGGAATTGTAGTCTGCGGCGATATAAACGCGGCTCATGCCGAAAGCGAATCATACATGCTGCAGGATTGCAGTGCGGCGATTGAAAACATTCTGCTGGCCTCCGTGGCGCTCGGGCTGGGAACCTGCTGGCTGGGCGTGCATCCCAGGCCGGAACGGATCGCCGGAATTGCCAAATTCTTTGAACTGCCGGCAAACATCGTGCCTGTTTCTGTAATTGCGATAGGACATCCGGAAAAAATGCCGGACAAACACACCCGTTTTATGGCTAACAATATACATTGGGAAAAATGGTGATATGGTAAAACTTGAAATTCAGGGTATCAGCAAATCTTACACCCCCGGACTGCCGGTGCTGAAACCTATTGACCTGACAATCACTCCAGGCGAATTTTTCTTTTTGCTCGGCCCCAGCGGCTGCGGCAAATCCACCCTGCTCCGCATCATTGCCGGATTCATCAAGCCGGACAGCGGCTCTATCCTGTTCGATTCACACAACGTAACCACGATGCCGCCGGAAAAGCGCGATGCTGCCATGGTGTTTCAGAATTACGCCCTGTGGCCGCATATGACCGTATTTGAAAATGTGGCTTTCGGACTGGAAACCAGGGACATCCGCGGCGAAATAAAGAAAAACCGGGTCATGACCGCGCTGGAAATGGTCCGGCTGGCAGACCTTGCCGACCGCAAACCGGCCTCGCTGTCCGGCGGACAGCAGCAGCGCGTGGCGCTGGCCAGAGCTATCGCCGTCAAGCCGAAAATGCTGCTGCTCGACGAACCTTTGTCCAATCTCGACGCCAAACTCCGCGATTCAATGCGGTTTGAACTGTGGCGGATCTGCAAAGACAGCGGACTTACCGCAGTCTACGTGACCCATGACCGGAAAGAGGCCTTGAGCATGGCCGACCGGATCGCCGTAATCCACAACGGACAGATTGAACAGCTTGGTCTGCCGGAAGAACTTTACCGTTCCCCGAACAGCCGTTTCTCCGCGGAATTCCTGGGCAACGCCAACTTTTTCCCCGCCACCGTGAAAACCATCGAAAAGGATTTTTGCCTGATCGAAACGCCTTTCGCCGCGCTGAAGGCGGTAAAGCCGCCAATGCCGGTACAGCCAGGATTGAAGTGCACCGCCATGATCCGCCCGGAATTCCTGACGTTCAGCAACGTTCCGGCCGGAGAGAATATCTTTGAAGCCGAGCTGCATACCGGCGCGTTTTTAGGTGAAATCAGCCTGTGGAATGTCATTGCGAACGATCTGTTCCTGACGCTCTGCGAACTGCGGCCGGGCAACCGCAAAAGAGGCAGTTCGGTCAAGATCGCGGTAGCTCCGGAAAACATCGTTCTTCTGCCGGAGGCATGATTTATGTATCGTCAACTGATGATGGCATTTCTCCCGCTGGCGGCGCTTATCGCCATTCCGCTGCTGCTACAGCCGAAAGCGGAAGACCGGACCCGGGCGGCCAAACCCGATGCCGCCAAAGTGGTGATTATCACGCCGCATTCCGAATCCCTGCGCTATGAATTCAGCCGGGCATTCCGGAAATATTACCAGGACAAGTACGGCGAAGAAGTCAGCATCGAATGGAGAACGCCCGGCGGCACGTCGGATATTGTAAAGTACATTGACGACCGCTACGAAGCAGCCTTCCGCACCGTCTGGCAGGACGATCCGGCAAACGGCCCCTGGACTGCGACGGTCGCAGCTAACTTTGACAACCCGAAAGCAGTCGCCGGCAGCGGCATGCCGGAGGATGCGCTGAAATCCCGCAAAAAATTCCTTGACTCCGATACCGGCATCGGGATTGATCTGTTCTTCGGCGGCGGCCAGTACGATCACCAGCGGCAGGCGGCCAAAGGCTATTCCATTGATGCAGGCATCCAGCAGAAACATCCTGAATGGTTCGATGATAAAGTCATTCCATACCGTTTCAGCGGTGAAATATTCTACGACAAACAGGGCCGGTACTACGGCGTCTGCCTGGCCGCGTTCGGCATTTGCTGGAATAATCAGCGCATCGCGGAAATGACGGATAAGTCCCCGCCGGTCAAATGGGCGGACCTGGGCGAACCGCGTTTCTTCCAGAAGATCGCCGTCGCCGACCCGACCAAGTCCGGTTCCGTCAACAAATGTTTTGAGATGCTGATCCAGCAGCAGATGAGCGAAGCTTTCAGCAGAGATGCTGAACACGGCCTTTCAAGCGGCTGGGCAAACGGCTTGAATCTGATTAAACGGATTGCCGCCAATACCCGCTATGTGACCGACTCCGCCAGCAAAGTGCCGCACGACGTCGCCGGCGGCAATGCCGCCGCGGGCATCTGCATTGATTTCTACGGCAGAAGCGAAGCGGAATGGGCCGCCGTGCAAGGCGGCGGCGCGGACCGCATGACATTCATGACACCGGAAAACGGCACCTCGGTATCCGCCGATCCCATCCAGTTGCTCCGGGGTGCGCCGAACCAGCGAATTGCCATTGATTTTATTGAATTTGTATTGTCCCTTGACGGCCAGAAAGTCTGGGATTTCCGCAAGGATACTCCGGGGGGGCCGGAAAAATACGTTCTGCGCCGGATGCCGATCCGGAAAGATATCTATAAGCCGGAATTTACCAGATACATGGCTGACGCCAATGCCGATCCATATCAGACCTGCAAAGGGTTCGAATACCGGCCGGCCTGGACCGGACCCTATTTCGGATTGATCCGGATTGTCATCAAATGCGTTGCGCTGGACACGCTGCCGGAATTGCAGGAGGCATGGCAGGCGATCATCCGCGCCGGCGGTCCGCAGGCCGTGCCGGAAGCCATGAAAGTTTTCAATGAACTGCCCTTTGATTACGCGGATATCGCGAAAGCCAAAGACGATTTAAACCCGGACAAGCCCGGCAACTCGGTCCGCAGCGTCCTCCGGACGCAGCGCCGGTGGAGCGAATTCTGCCGGGATAAATACCTCAAAGCGGCACAACTGGCGAGGGCAGGCAAATGAAACCGTTCAGACTGCTGACAATTATTGTACTGACTGTCTTTTTCACCGTGTTCATGGTGATGCCGCTTTACACCGTGGTCAGCCAGGGGCTGAATCCGGCGATCATCGGGGAGGCGCTGTCCTCGCCTGTCTATCAGACCGGGCTGCTCAACGCGTTCAGGATCGCCATCGTCACCACCTTTCTGGTATTCCTGATTTCGCTGCCGCTGGCGATGCTGTACGACCGTTTTGAGTTTCCCGGCAAACCGCTGGTGAATATTATGATGATGCTGCCGATGATCCTGCCGCCGTTCGTCGGGGCGCTCGGCTTTCAGCAGATATTCGGCCATTACGGCGTGCTGAACAGCGCCCTGAAATATTTATCCATCGCGCCGGTGGACTGGCTGGGCGGCGAAGGCCGGTTCTATGCGGTCTGCCTGATCGAGGCGCTGCACTTATACCCGATCCTGTACTTGAATCTGGTCACCGCGCTGGCCAATGTCGATCCGTCGCTGGACGAGGCCGCCAGGAACCTCGGCGCGGGACGGCTCCGCAGATTTTTCAAAATAACGCTGCCGCTGATCCGTCCGGGAATTTTCGCCGGCGGCAGTATTGTGCTGATCTGGAGTTTCACCGAACTCGGCACCCCGCTGATGCTAGGATATAATACCGTGACCACGGTGCAGATTTTCAACGGCATCACCGAGCTGGAAACCAATCCCCTGCCCTATGCGCTGGTGGTTATCATGCTGCTGCTTTCCGCCGGATTGTACAGTTTCAGCCGGCTGGCGCTGGGCAGCAGCGGCAGCGCCCAGATGATGAAAGGCTCCGTCGGCACCGTCACCAGAACGCTCAAATGCTACCAGGCCTGGCTGTGTTCCGGAGTTTTCGCGCTGATTACCTTCTGCGCGGTGCTGCCGCACCTGGCGCTGACTTTCGGCGCGTTCGGGCTGGACTGGTACGGCTCGGTGCTGCCGCGATCCTATACGATGATGCATTTCGAAGGCGCATTATCGCATGAAATTGTCATCCCGTCCATTATCAACAGTCTGAAATATTCCTCGCTGGCCATGCTGGTCTGCATTCTGATCGGACTGCCTGCCGCGCTGCTGATTGTCCGCTGGCGGCCCAGAGGCTGGCAGTTGTTCGACGTCATGATCATGATGCCGCTGGCCGTGCCGGGTATCATCATGGCGTTCGGCTACCTCAGCATGTGCGCCAGAAACCCGTGGCTCAACCAGATTTTCGATCCCGTCGCCAATCCCACGCTGCTGCTGGCCGCCGCCTATGCCATGCGGCGGCTGCCGTATGTCGTCCGGGCCGTCGCCTCCGGGCTCGAACAGACCCCCGAAACGCTGGAGGAAGCGGCGCGCAACCTGGGCGCAAGCTCCTGGATGACGCTGCGCCGGATAGTCGTGCCGCTGATCGGGGCCAATCTGGTCGTCGGCGCGCTGTTCGCCTTCAGCTTCTCGATGCTGGAAGTCTCCGACTCCCTGATTCTGGCGCAGAAGAGCGCGTTCTATCCGATCACGAAAGCCATCTTCGAACTGTCGCAGATTCTCGGCGAAGGTTCCTACATCGCCTGTGCCTTCGGCCTCTGGGCCATGGCCTTCCTGGCCTGCACCCTGATCGCAGCCTCAATTCTTTTAGGCAAAAAACTAGGATCGCTGTTTAAATTCTGACCGGTTTTATCTGGATTCGGAATCCTGTCCCGCGGCGCTGACGACTTCGTCCAGCCGCGCGGACAACTCCGGAGCGATTGGTTCCGGCTGATGCGTTGCAAGCAACTGGCGGCGGCGTTCCCGGCAGCGGGCGGCCAGGTCTTTGGCCCCGGCATCCAGCCAGCCCTGATAATATGCGCGATCCAGCAGCGGCGGGAAATAGAGTTCCTGACGGAAATGTTCAGCCGTATGGTCATGGGCAATAATGTCTTCTCCGGCGACAGCGTCGCGAACCACGTCAAAGCCCAGCGCCTCGTCGGAGAAATCCAGCTCCCGCATGGCGCTTTTCACATAACCGATCACTTCGTTCTGCAGCACCAGCATATCCAGCGAGGTCGCCTGGTCCACGCCGCAAATCCCCATGTGACCGTAAATGTCAGCCCCGGCGGCGGCGGAGAGCGCCAGCGTGATGCCGGATTCCAGGCCGGCCTGGGCGTCCGGACATTTCGCATCGGTCAGGCCGGTGTTGACATAAACCGGGAATCCGTAATGCTTGCCCATCTGGGTCATGGCGACCCCGAAAACGGCCTGTTCCGGCCCGGCGAAGATCATCTGGGTCGTGCCCATGTCAAACGCATGGCAGATGCCGCCGTAACAGACCGGCATGCCCGGCCGGATCAACTGGGTGATGCAGACTCCAGCCAGTATTTCCGCGTTTTCCTGCGCCAGCGTCCCGGCAATCGTCGCCGGGGCGGAAATCCCCATCTGCGCCATCGGGCCGATCGGCACCGGCAGATTCAGCCGGGCGGTCTCGAACAGCAGATCAATGCCGTTGACCGGGAAACGCAGCGGGCTGATCGGCTCGAAAAACGGATAAAACGCCGGATATTTCGCGGCTTCCGCTTCGCTGCCGCGCAATGCGATCAGCAGTTCAACCAGATATTTCGCGGAAGTCCGGTCATGAAACCAGAACGTTACCGGCTTGGTGGTGTTTTTGAGCATGGCGGCAGCCACCGCCACGCAGCGCCACCGCACCGGCAGTTCATGCGGATCGGCCATTGATCCGGGAATGTTGATATGCGGCAGCGCGTCGGCCAGCCGGGTGGCGCTGACCACGTCGTTTAATGACGGATAACGGCGCTGGCCGCCGATTTCGTCCAGCCAGAGCGCCTCCCCGGCAATGCTGTTGAAATTGCGTTTGCCGAAGCCGAATTCAGCTTTCTTGTTCAAATCGCGGCCGTAAATGGTGAACTGTTTTCCGGCGCTGGCGATTGACGATTTAACCAGATGCTCCGGAATTTTCACGCGGCTGTTTTTGAAATCGACGTCCGCCCCGCTGTCCGCGAACCGGCCCAGCATTTCCGGATGCGGAACTTCGACACCGATTTCGGCCAATATTTTCAGCGATGCCTGATGAATCGTCTCAATCTGCGCCGGACTTAATACTGAAGTATGCATAAAAAAATTCCTTGTGTTGTAGTATTATATTTTTAAAGAAGCCAGGAGTCAGAATGAAAATGCAGAATGGAAGCATAACTACCAAACCTCGAAATCTCTTTACCAGCGGTACTGTCTTCCGGTTTTCCCGCATTTCTTCCCTGCTTTCAGGATTTATTCTGTCTCCTGTCTCCTGTCTTCCGGTTCTCCTCTTCCCCATTATCTCATTTCCGGCAGATACGGGGCTTGCAGTTCCAGCATGTAATCCATGAATTTTTCCGCCTTTAACGCCGAATTCGTCACCGGGTCGGTCAGCAGCGCCTGCAACAGCAGCGACCTGGATTTCTCCTGATAAGCCATGACCATCAGCTTATGCACGGAATGCTGGACCCGCAGTATCGCCGCGAAGCCTTCCGGCAGCGGCGGCGCCTGGTCCGGCACGGCCCCTGCCCCGCAGAATACCGCCGGAATTTCGATGCAGCCGTCCCCGCTTAAATTCGGAATATATCTGCCGGTGTTCAGCACATTCACCGCCGGACGGCGGGTATGCCGGTCAAAGGCGATGTCGCAGATGATCGGTATCGCCAGTTCGCCGCTGGGCATCATGAATTCGTTGTCCAGCGGACGCTGTCCGTTAATGTAGGCATCAAATCTTTTCTGACCTTTGTTACCGTCATTCAGAAATGCAGCCAGGTCTTTACGGTCGTCTTTCCCTCTGGCCCAGTATAAATCGGACGTGGTAACCGCCCGGTCAAGCTGCGGCGGAACCGGACAGGTTTCAATCCCGAAATCCCACAGCGGCACACAAAATTCGTCGGCATAACTGATGAATTCCCCGGTGTGTTCCTGATGATGATAACCCAGCACTCCGAACTTCTCGAAAAGGAATCTGGTCAGGTTGTCGAAGCTGCCGATATTCTCCGCGATTTTGCGCTTGAATTCCGGTATCAGGTCTTCACCGGTGACCGGGTCGCTGATCTTGTAAAATGTGAACAGATGATTGATTCCGGCGGTGCGGATATCCAGCGTTTGCGGTTCGCGCCCCAGCAGCCGTTTGACCGATTCCCACAGCGCGTAGAAGCCGTGGCAGAGCCCGAATGCCCGCAGTCTGGTCAGCGTCAGAATGGCGGTCAGGATGATCGCCTCCGGATTGGTGAAGTTGAACACCACGGCTTCGGGACAGATCGCTTCGATGTCGCGGCAGATTGGCATGATGATGTGCAGATTCCGCAGCGCGTGAAACAGCCCCCCCGGCCCGGCGTTTTCCCCGAAAACATGCCGGAAACCGAACGCCGCGCCGACCCGGAAATCCTGCTCCCAGAGTTCCATGCGCCGGGCGTCAACCGCCAGTATCACAAAATCCGCGCCGGCAAGCGCCGGACGGCGGTCGGCGGTCGCGCTGAATTCAACATTCGATTTCCTGTAAGCGGCGGCCCGCCGCGCATAATCCAGCATCCGTTTCAGACTGTCGGCATTGATATCCACCAAAGCCACCTCCACCTTGACTGCGGCCAGGTCCGGATTTGATACGATGTCGTTAATCACGCTTGACGCAAATGTTTTGCTGCCCGCCCCGATCAATACGATCTTAATTTTATCTTTCATAGCAACCTTTTCCATAATGTTGTATATCATTACATATATTTTAACGGCAAACACGCTTTAAATCAATACATCGGTGTTGTATAGTTAATACTATGAGTTGTATTTTTGCAATTAATAAAAATGCCAGAATTCTGAATTTATAAGGATTTTATCATGGATTATCTGATTGATAAAAAAATCAACCGGCTGGCAACCGGGGTTGCGGAAAATTACCCGGTCAAATGCCTTTTGAATGAACATCTATCGCGCAGCGACAGCGGATTCGATATGCATTACGCGCTGGAGCTGGGAATATTGCTGGAAGGCGGCATGACCAGATACTACCGGCAATGGGAAACCGAGTGCCGAGCCGGAGATGTCTGGCTGTGCGGCCCCTGGGAGCCGCACGGCTACAAAGTGCTGGAAGTTCCCTGCCGGGCGCTGATCCTGGTCGTCTGGCCCGGCTTCCTGTCAAAAGCAGGCGGCGAATGCGACCTGTTCGCCCCGTTCCGGGCGGCCCCCGCGGAACGCCCCCGGATGCCGGACGCGAAAAAAACGGAAGTATTGAACATCGCCCGGAAACTGGCCGAAGTCATCGCCGCACCGGATAAATACGCTGAATTATGGCTGGCCAATAAAACCGTGGAACTGCTGCTGTTACTGCTGGAAAACTGGCAGACCGGCCCCGCCGCCGCGCCGCGCCTGGGCAATGAAGATTACAGCCTGATCACGCGGATATTGGAAACGGCATTCCGGCATAACAACTTCATCTCCGTGGAGGAAATCGCCGCGGCAGCAGGGATGAACCGCAATTTGTTCAGCCGCAAATTCCGCGAAGTAATGGGCATCGGCTTCCCCGACTTCATGCTCCGCCACCGCCTGAACGGCGCGGCGTCAGACCTCACCGCCACCAGCATGAGCATTGACGAAATCGCCTTAAAATGGGGCTTCACCGATAAAAGCCATCTGCATCACCGTTTCCAAGAACTCTACAACTGCACTCCCGGCAACTACCGCCGCCTGCCCAACGCGAAATAACTTACCCCTGGAGTACCGGTCGGCTGACCGGCAAAAAACTCGGCTCACTGTTTAAATTCTGATTGCTCCCGATAGGGTATAATTGAAAATATATAATGGCAAATACACCCGATGGGGTATAATATTTATAGAAGAAAAGCCTCTAAAGCCTCTTCGGGGCCGCACGAGCCCATGCCAGTCTGTGCTATAAACGTTTGATGCCGTCAGCCGCAATCTATTATTGAACCGTCTGTTTCGTTCAAATTCGGCAACTTTACGAGCCATATCCAATCGGTTAAAAAGCTTATTCCTAGATACTATCGCAATAACATCCTTGACAAACAGAAATATTAAATAATATTATTTTTATCCACTACCAGATACTTATAACTGATATAACAAAAGAAGCTTGAATGGTTTTCAATATTCTTAAAGAAATACTTATGGCTGGCTACAATCATTTAACAAATTGGGCTACCAATAAATACCCTATTAAAGTCAACGTATTGTGTTCAATGCGGGAAAGAAAGCCTATTGTTGAAGTAGAAATCATAAACAAGACGTCGGAAGTTCCAGTTTTTATTCATTCAGTGAGAGTACATTGTGGAATGGAATTTTTCTCAAGAGCATTTGTTTTAGACCCTTATGATAAAATAGCAATTAGTCCTAAAAATAGGGCTCTTTGGCATTTGCCTTATGAAGGTACATGTATAAGTTAAATACATAACTCAAACTCCTTCAATAAAAATTAATGATGATCCAGGCATTGACAGCCCAGCCCAACTATTTAACGCTATAGGCATGGGAAATGCTAAAGATTCTTGGTTAGAAATTGATTTCAATGAATATAAATCGAGAAAATTTCTCCATGGAAAAGTAAAAGCTGTTTTTGATTTAGTTGGCAAACAGATGAGAGCAACCAGATCAAAAAAGACTCAATCACAATTAGATTAAGATTAAACTGTTGGTTATAAAATTCCACGAGCATCGTTACCCATTAACCACAAACAGACGCCAGTAAGGGTCCACTCAATGATATGATGTCATTGCTTCTGCATTATGATTGCATTGCGACACCCAGGTGTCACTTTGGATTGTGCCGGACGCGGGCCAAGAGTTAAGATTTGTCCACGCTATGGGGCAAATGCAAAATAAAGCGGCGCAGGAGTGCCGCACTCCAAAGTCAGGCCGGAGCGCCTGACAGGAAGAAAGATTGCAGAAAAGCCTGTTAAGTACATCTTTCTTAATCGGCAAGCTGAGCGAGGCTGATATTCATGGCGGCGGCCAGTTTTGCCAGAGTTGCGCGGTGCGGCGAATTGCTCTTTTCGATTTGAGAAACCGCACCCTGAGTCATGCCGGCGCGGCGGGCAAGTTCTTTTTGCGATATTTTCAAGTGCTTGCGCCAGGCGGCAAATTTCGACATGCCCTTGAGGAAGCGCAGTTCGATCACTTCATGCGGGATCAAGGCGTTATCATCATTTTCCGTCGCGGCGGCCGGTTCCGGCTGTTTAGTCAGGCGCAGATAATCGCGGTAAGGCAGCACCACATATTCGATTTTATTATTGTTGTAAATGTACTGAGTATTCATGGTTTAAGCCTCCTTCTTTAATAAGTACGGTCATCCCGTTTTTTGACTTCTTCTATGCGGATAATTTTTATTTCCGCCTCATGGTTGAAAATTACCCGGTAGCGTCCAACCCTTAATCGTTTTTCCGGTTGTCCCTGCAGTTGCTTGACATCAGCATTGCACACAGGATATTTTTTTAATTCACGAGTTTTGATAATTATCTTTATCTGGTAATCAGCCGGAATCTTTTCTAACTGACGTTCAGCTTTTCTAGTCCAGAATATCAGGTTCATTGCTCCTCTACCCCTCCACCTTTATATTAGTTACAATATACATTTTTATTAGAAAAAATCAATACTATTTCTAATATTTTAATATATTTACTGATTTATTCAAGTAATATGGCCTTTAAAACTCGTCACCGGCGGCTCACCAGGCGCAATCCCTTTGTTTTCAGCTATGCCGCGCTAATATTTTCGCGGTAAAAAATCATTGTTTTACTGACGCAATAGCTTACCTACAAACACTTTGACTATCTGCTGCACAGCCTTTTGTTGACAAAATTACTATATATGTAAGGATAATTGAAAATTGAAAGCTGAAAATTGAAAAATATAAAAACGGGAAAACAGAAGACAAAAGCCAAAAGCATTGTGCTCAACAACTCTCCAAAGTGTCGGAGTGTGGTACTGACGCATGGGGAAAAACAATGGGGCTTATGGGGCCGATGGGGCTTATGGGGCCGGGGCTCCTGGGGAGGCGGGTCCAAAATCGGGCGAAGGTAGTGTCCAGTGTATCGGAGTGTTGTCCAAAATGGATTTGGTGTCGTGCCGTCCGTCCCGGACGGCAAATATCCCATAGCTCCCAGACTTCCCAAAACTCTCAGATTACAAAAGCGCATTGTGCTCAACGACACTCCAAAGTGTCGGAGTCGGGCGGTGACCCGGTTTGTTATGCTGGCCGCACGGGCAAAACAAATGGGTTTGGTTTAGCGCCGTCCGTCTCGGACGGGGGAGCGGAACCTCTCGCAGAGCGAGAGCGCTACACCGAAAGCATTGTGCTCAACGACACTCCAAAGTGTCGGAGTGTTTATGAAAAATGAAAACCATTGTGCTCAATGGCACTCCAAAGTGTCGGAGTGTGGCAGGAGAGAAGTCAGGATACGGGAGTCAGGATTCAGAATGGGAACCGGGAAATCAGAAGGCAAAAAAAATGCATTGTGCTCAACGACACTCCAAAGTGTCGGAGTCGGGCAGGAGAGAAAACAGGAGTCAGAATTCAGAATTGGAACCGGGAAATCAGAAGGCAAGACAAAACGCATTGTGCTCAACGGCACTCCAAAGTGTCGGAGTCGGGCGGTGGCCCGGTTTGTTATGCCGGCCGCATGGGCAAAACAAATGGGCTTGGTACAGCGCCGTCCGTCTCGGACGGCGTGACCGGAACCGGCCTTAACAGGGCGCGGCAGCAGCGCCGGGAAGTTTTTTGAAAACTATATATGATGAGAGAAAGTCACGGATCTTACGCCAGAAGTACCGCTTCTCTTTCTTCGACTTTCTGCTGGGCTTGTCTTTTCAGTCTTTCACCGACCGGACAGTAGAGGCCTTTGCCGGTCAGCACCGGTCTGAAACAACTGTTGCAGGATTCGCAGTTGGCCCGGGAGGTGTTGCCTGATTCCCATCTTTTGACCAGTTGCGGTTCACGAATCAACGGTCTGCTCATGGCGATGTAATCGGCTGCTTTGGAGTCGATAATATTCTCAGCAGTATCAAACGCCCTTATTCCGCCGACTAGAATGACCGGAACCTTCACGGTCTTTTTCAGCTTGGCGGCGGCGTTGAAATAATAAGCGCCGTGATCCGGGGTTGCCCGGTTGCCCTTGCGTACCGGATCATAGCCTTCCTTGCTGAAGTGGGTGCCGCCGCTGATCTCAATCGCATCTATGCAATTTTGCTCCAGCAACTGCGCGATCTCGATCATCTCCGCCGGGCAGATTCCGCCGTCAATGAAATCGTCGGAATTGATTTTAATCAATACCGGATAACCTTCGCCGGTGGTGGCTTTGATTCTATTTAACGCCATGATGACGATTTTCGTCCGGTTTTCGACAGAACCGCCGAATTCATCCTGCCGTTTATTAAAAAACGGCGACAGGAACTGGGAAAATAAATAACCGTGGGCGGCATGGATCTGAACGCCGTCAAAACCGGCCTTCTTGGCTCTCCTGGCTCCGGCTGCGATATTTTCAATAACAGTCTCAATGTCTTTCTGATTCATTTCGCGGCAAAGCGGGTTCCCTTCTTTTCCGGCAATCGCCGACGGGCCGATGGGCTCCTGTCCGGTACACGCGATATTGGCCATGGCACCGGCATGCCCCAGTTGCAGTACGATCTTCCCGCCGCTCGTATGTACTGCGGCGGCCATTTTCGCGAGCCCTTTGATGCATTCGTCGCGGTCAACCGCAACTTTGCCGGGGGAAGCTTTGCCTTCTATTGAAAAATAGGTATGTCCGGTGATGATAAGTCCTACGCCGCCTTCCGCCAGTTCGCGCATTTTTCCGGTCAGCGCCGGTTTTACCAGACCGCTGTCAGAGCCCATTCCTTCAAATGTGGCGGACCTGACAAAGCGGTTTCGAAGCGTAATCCCCGCCAGTTTATTCTCTTCAAAAAGCGTAGCCATTTTGGTTTTCTCTCCTCACTAAATACGCAAATTACTCTACTTCTGCCGGTTATGCAATGGTTTCAGGATATTGCAAAAACGTCAAATTATCATTTTACAGTTAAAAATTTCAGATGTTTATCTAAAATCATCTCCAATTCATACTTTATATTATATAGTTTTATAAGATGTTTTTCAACAGTTTTACGATTTCCGGCAAAAAAAAACGCTTTTATTATTCATTTTTATACGATTGACGCTATTTTATAACAAGAACTGGAACAAGAAATCATGAAAGAACAATTTAAGATGCTTAAAATCGTTGATACGGCATTAATGGATTCATTAACTGCTTCAGCCGTCGAGTCGCCGCGGAAAAGATCGCATCATAATTTTCATGCTTCGCTGGAGGAAAGCATTCACCGGCTCTGTATTGCCGCCGAACCTGGCACGTATGTCAGGCCGCACCGGCATCTGGACTGCAACAAGTGGGAGCTGTTTATTATGCTGCGCGGATCGGTGGCGGTAATAATTTATGACGAATCGGGACGGATTGAAAAGCGGATCACGCTCAAAGCAGGCTCCGGGACTTGCGCGGTGGAAATGTCCGCCGATACCTGGCACAGTTTTATCTCGCTGGAACCGGGAACCGTCTTCATTGAAACGAAGCCCGGCCCGTACAGCCGTCCGCCGGGTAATGATTTTGCCGCATGGGCGCCTGAAGAAGGCACCCCCGAGGCTGTCGCCCTGGAAGCATGGCTGCATTCCGCGGCAAATGGCGCCTGCTGGCATGACAACTGAGGAATATGACATGTTCATACCGGTACAAAATAAACGCATCTACCAGCATGTAGTTGAACAGATTCAGGAAATGATTCTTGATGGACGGCTTAAAAGCGGCGACCGGATGCCGTCCGAACGAACGATGGCTGAACAGTTTGCCGTCAGCCGGAATTCGGTTCGCGAGGCGATCCGGACGCTGGAGATTCTCGGCATTGTTGAATCGCGGCAGGGCGGCGGAAACTTTATCGCAACAGGAAGCAGTGACTTTCTTTGCGAACCGCTTTCCATAATGTTCAAACTTAACAGCGGCAAGTTTACGGATCTGCTCGAATTGCGCCGTTCACTGGAAATCGAAGCCGCGTCTCTGGCCGCGCAGCGGATAACCAGACCGGAAGCTGAAAAAATGTCCCGCATGATAGATGAACTTAAAAAGACAGACAATGAAGCCCGCTGTATTGAGCTTGATAAGCAGTTTCATCTGCTGATTGCGGAAATTTCCGGCAACTCGCTGCTGTCCGGCTTTCTGCATGCCATTTCTCGAATTGTCGAACAGGCGGTCAGGGACGGCAGGAAGTATATTCTGACCTCTCTCAGCAACAATCAGACGCTGCTGAGACTTCATCAGGATCTTTGTGACGCCATTGTCAGCAAAAATGTTGAAGCCGCCGTCATCGCGGTCAGGCGTCATTTCGATTTCATACTTGACAATTTACGGAAATGATCTTATATTTATAGCAACTGGTAGTACCAGTATACCAAATGGAGCTGTTTTGAGTAAAATTAAAATACCTTACGGTCGCACTCATCTGGAAGCGGTGATTCCGGATAAGAACTTAATTGGCGTATTTGACTCCATTCTGCCCGGCGCTGAAGGCAGTCAGGAAGAAAATGTCTCTGCCGCGCTGGATTCGCCGGTTGACTCGCCGTGCCTTGAAGTTTTGGCTTCCGGCAGGAAGTCGGCAGTCGTGATCTCCAGCGATCATACCCGGCCCGTACCCAGCCGGATTATCATGCCGCAAATACTTGAACGCCTTCGCCGCGGCGCCCCTGATATGGACATCACCATTCTGGTCGCCACCGGTTTTCACCGTGCGACTAGCCATGCCGAACTGCTTGAAAAATACGGGGAAAAGATCGTGTCTGAAGAAAAGATTGTGGTTCACGACTCCCGCGACCACTCAAGTCTTGTCAGTCTGGGAAGGCTGCCGTCCGGCGGCGAACTTATCCTCAACCGTCTGGCGCTGGAATGCGATCTGCTGGTCGCGGAAGGCTTCATTGAACCGCATTTCTTTGCCGGTTTCTCCGGCGGGCGCAAAAGTGTGCTGCCCGGCATCGCCTCCGCGGAGACCGTACTGGCCAACCACTGTTCAGAATTCATCCAGAGCCCTTTCGCACGAACCGGAAATCTTGAAAACAACCCGATTCATCGCGACATGCTGTTTGCCGCCGGAAAAGCCGGACTGGCATTTATTGTCAACGTTGTGCTGGACCATGATAAACACATCATCAGTACCTTTGCCGGTCATCCCGTCAAAGCGCACGAAGCCGGCTGCCGCTTTCTTGCGGAGTCGTGCAAAGTAACGGTTCCCGAGGCGGCGGATATAGTTGTTACGGGCAACGGCGGTTACCCGCTCGACCAGAATATTTATCAGGCGGTAAAAGGCATGACTGCGGGCGAGGCGGTCTGCCGTCCCGGCGGCGTCATTGTCATGGTTGCCGCGTGTACCGACGGTCACGGCGGTGACTCGTTCTATGAGAACATGGCGAATGCAGCCTGCCCCATGCAGATTCTCAAGCGGGTTGCCGGTGTGCCGATGGATGAAACGGCTCCCGATCAATGGGAATTTCAGATACTGGCCCGTATTCTGGCCCGCAATAAGGTCATCATAGTCACTGCGGACTGCGATCCCGGCATCATCATGGCGATGCACATGGAACATGCATTTACGCTGGAACAGGCCATGCTGCGCGCTTTTGAACTGGCCGGTTCCGCCGCCAGGGTTGCGGTGATCCCTGACGGCGTCTCGGTCATTGTTGATAATATCAAGTCAAGTTAAATAATCGTTTACGGGAAGAAAATGAGAATAGCTGTATGTATCAAACAGGTGCCAGGCACCGCTCAGGTCGAAATTGACGAGAAAACCGGTGTATTGAAGCGTGACGGGGTTGAATCCAAGATGAACCCCTACGACCTTTACGCGATGGAAACAGCGCTGCGCTTCAAACATGATTATGGCGCTGAGGTCGATGTCATTACTATGGGGCCGCCGCAATGTGAAGCGATTGTCCGTGAGGCGTTCATGATGGGGGTTGACCGCGGAATCATCCTTTCCGACCGTAAATTCGGCGGCGCGGATGTGCTGGCAACTTCATATACGCTTTCACAAGGCATCCGGAAAGCCGGGAATTATGACCTGATCATCTGCGGCAAACAGACCACCGACGGCGATACGGCCCAGGTCGGGGCCGAGCTTGCCGAGTTTCTGGGCATCCCCCATGTTACCAGCGTCTGCCGGGTGTTGAAAGTCGAGGACAAATCCATCACGGTCGATCTTGATCTGCCGATGCATATTGAGACTGCCGCCATTCAATTTCCCTGCCTGATCACGGTCGAGAAAGGTATTTTCGAACCGCGCCTGCCGTCGTTCAAATTGAAGCTGGCTACCGCGGACCGCAAGATCGAATGGCTGGGGCTGAAAGACCTGGATGACCGGAATGAAATGCACTACGGACTGAATGGCTCGCCGACTCAAGTCAAACGGATTTTCCCGCCGGAGTCCCATTCCGGACGGGATATGTGGAAAGGCAGTTCCGGCGACCTCGCCGCCAGACTGTTCCAGATGCTCAAAGATAAAAAATTCCTACAGCAGGCGAGGTAAAATATGCCGCAAATTGTCATACATCAGGCTAAAGCTCAAGACCCGCAAAGTCTTGCCGCGTTATGCCCCTTTGACGCTATTGAGTTTGCAGACGGCATCCTGTCCATAAATTCAGGTTGCAGAATGTGCCGTTTGTGCATTAAAAACGGTCCGCAAGGCGTCTTTGAATACGTTGAGGACGCCCGTCCAGGTGTCGATAAATCCCTGTGGCGCGGAGTTGCGGTTTTCGCCGACCAGACCGGAGGGCAAATCCACCCGGTGACCTGGGAACTGCTGGGCAAAGCGACTGAACTGGCCGTCAAAATCAAGCAGCCGGTTTACTGTCTGCTGGCCGGGTACAATGTAGCCGCCGCCGCGCCTGAAATCCTGGAGTACGGTCCGGATGAGGTTTACGTGTATGATCTGCCGGAACTGGAACATTTCCGCATTGAACCTTACACCGCGGTCTTTGAGGATTTCATCAATAAGGTCAAGCCGTCGGTGGTGCTGGTGGGGGGAACTTCCATCGGGCGATCGCTGGCGCCGCGGGCGGCGGCCAGGTTCCGCACCGGGCTTACGGCGGACTGCACCATGCTGGACATCCGCCCGGATACCGACCTGGACCAGATACGTCCCGCTTACGGCGGCAATATTATGGCCCATATCAATACCCCGAATCACCGTCCGCAGTTTGCGACCGTCCGCTATAAAATCTTCTCCGCGCCGGAGAAAGTAGCCGTGCCGAAGGGGCGCATAGTCAGATGCGAGATCGCGCCGGAAAGACTTGCCTCCGCGATTAATGTACTGGAAGTCAAACCCAAGCGCCGCGAGGTCGGAATCGAGGAAGCTGAAGTAATCGTGGTTGCCGGGCGCGGACTTAAAAAACGGGAAGACCTGGACATGATCCGGGAGCTGGCGGCAGCGCTTGACGGACGGGTGGCCTCCACCCGTTCGCTGATCGAAGCCGGCTGGACCGAGCCCAGACAGCAGATCGGTCTGAGCGGGAGAACGGTCAAACCTAAGCTGATCATTACCTGCGGCGTCTCCGGGGCCATCCAGTTTGTCGCCGGAATGAACAATTCCGAGCTTATCGTCGCGATCAATGAGGATGAAAAGGCGCCGATTTTCAAGACCGCACATATCGGGATCGTCGGCGACATGTACCAGATTATCCCCGCTCTCATCAACAAAATCAGGGAATATAAAGCCGCCGGACACGGCAGTCCGGCCGGCTGTTTGCAGACCTGCGGAGGAAAGGCATAATGAACCAGTATAAGACCATCACTGCCGCCGATATTGATCATCTGCGCTCGGTTTGCGGCGCGGAACGCGTTACAGCCGGGAAGGACGTCAATGACGATTACTGCCACGACGAACTCGCCGGCATCCACTGCCGCCCCGACGTGCTGATCAAACCGCAGTCTACAGCGGAAGTATCCGCCGTGATGAAGTACGCTTTCGAGCAGAATATACCGGTTACGCCGCGCGGTCAGGGGACCGGGCTGGTCGGCGGCTCCGTGCCGATTTACGGCGGCATCATGCTGGATATGAGCGGCATGAACCGGATACTGGAACTGGATGAAGACAACCTGACGCTGACGCTGGAACCCGGCGTGCTGCTGCTGGAAATCTCCAAGTTCGTGGAGGACCGCGGGTTGTTTTATCCGCCCGATCCCGGCGAGAAGACCGCGACGATCGGCGGCAATATCAGCACCAACGCCGGGGGCATGCGCGCCGTCAAGTACGGGGTTACCCGCGACTATGTGCGCGGCCTGGAAGTCGTGCTGGCCGACGGCCGGATAGTCGAGTTCGGCGGCAAAGTCGTCAAAAACAGTTCCGGCTACAGCATGAAGGATATCATCGTCGGTTCGGAAGGCACGCTGGCGGTGGTGACGAAGGCTGTTCTGCGCCTGCTCCCCCTGCCTAAATTCAAGATCAGCCTGCTGGTGCCGTTCCCGGACCTTTCCTCCGCGATTGAAACCGTGCCGAAGATCATCAAATCCCGCTCCATTCCCACGGCGGTCGAATTCATGCAGCGCGAAGTGATTCTGGCGGCTGAAGAGTTTCTCGGCCGCAAGTTCCCGGACAACTCCTCCGACGCTTATCTGCTGCTGACCTTTGACGGTGCCAGCAAGGAGGAGATCGACCTCGCCTATCACGATGCCGCTCAAACCTGCCTGAATGCCGGGGCGCTGGACGTGTTCATTTCCAACACTCAGGAACGCAATGAGTCGATCTGGGCGGCGCGCGGCGCGTTCCTGGAGGCGATCAAAGCCTCCACTACCGGCATGGACGAATGCGATGTCGTGGTCCCCCGCCGCTGCGTGGCTGAATTCATCAAATTTGCCTCCTCGCTTCAGGAGAAGTACCATATCCGTATCCGCAGTTTCGGCCATGCCGGCGACGGCAACCTGCATATCTACGCCCTGCGCGACCAGCTCTGTGAGGAGGATTGGAAACGCACCCTCAGCCAGGTCTTCAATGAAATGTACGGACGCGCTCACGAACTCGGCGGCCAGGTCTCCGGCGAGCACGGCATCGGCTTCGCGAAAAAGGGCTTCCTGGCCGATTCGCTGGGCGGCGATATTATCGGGCTGGCCCGCGGCATCAAGGCGGCGTTCGACCCGAAAAACATCCTCAACCCGGGCAAAATCTGTTCAGCCTGACTTCCGCAATCCGCGAGGCTTGAATTCTATCCGGTCCGGCAGTATAGTCTTCTTATGCAAAGATTTTAACCGGAGGAAACCATGAAAAGAATATCCTGCCTGCTGACTGCCGCCGTATGCTCGCTGGTCTTCTGCGGCTGCGCCACCTCTTCAAAGTTTATCTACCCCTCAAACATCAATAACCTCGCACAGGTCGCCGAGTCCCCGGTCTATGACAAAAAAGTCGCCGTGGTGCCGTTCAATGACCATCGCGGCGACAAAGATGATTTGTCAACGATATTGCTCTACATGATCCCGCTATGGCCCTACGGCTATTGCGAATACCAGCGCCCCGAAGCCGCCGCCGGCTTTATGACTGTCGGCTATTTTGACTTCAACGCGGACGAAGACCTGGCCAAGGCCGCCGCGCTCAGCATCCGCCGCTCCAACCTTTTCGAGGATGCGTACTTCACTTTCGGCGGCGACAAAGAACATGCTGATTTCGTCTTCCACGGCGATGTCTATTCCACCACTTACAAAGCCACGGTATACAGCTATGGATTATCCATCGCCGGACCGTACCTGTGGCTGGCGGGGCTCCCTGCCGGGACTTCCACGAACCAGCTTAAAGTTAAGTTTTCGCTTACCCGCAAAAACAGCCGCGACATCATCTGGCAATACTCCTATGAAGGCGAGAACTACATTACCCAGGGCATGTACTACCGCGTCGGCGAGGACGTAAAAATGTTTGTGCCGCTGCTGGAAAAAGCCTTGAACGCGGCGCTCATCGACCTGTACAAACAGACCCAGATCAATCCGGCGCTGCTGAAATAAGCGCGCAGAACAGGAAAGCTGACTCACGGGCCTTATGGATATATCCGCAAGATCACACATTTTGGACATTCTGGACAGTCCTGCGCAGGTCATGGGGCTGTCCGCAGAGTCACACATTTTAGACATTCCGGACACCGCCTGAGTGTAAAACCATCGCAGTTTGTCCAACAACCCGGAGAGTTTAGAGGGTTGTTCAGCACAACAGAGTTCAAAGTTTAACAACATTCTGGATACCTCCGCCATATTTTGGACAACACTCCTCCATAACATTTCGGAGAATCTGGAGAGTCCTTGAGCATAATGCTTTTCATTTTTAATAAACATTCCGGAGTCATTAGAGAGTCCTTGAGCATAAACCGTTTCATTCTGCTCCGGCAGGGCAACCCGGACAACCGTCCGCATTTCCGAGTCATTAGATAGGCCATGAGCACAACGCTTTTCAAAATCCAACAACATTCCGGAGGTTTTGGAGACATACTTGAGTCTATCGCCATTTTTCCTTCCACTTTCCATTCTCTTTCTGTACATTTTGGCCCCCCCATCACGCAGAACCATTATTAACCACAGACACTGGCACAGAGAAATCCTATTTTACCATGAAAGCCATTTACCTGATTCATATTTTTAGTTTCTTTTCTGTGTCCAATTGTTCTTACATATATAGTGAATTTGTCAATGAATATTGTTTTAAAGTATTATTATACTATATTAGTTTGAAAATTAAACATATTAATGTATATTTTTATCATGTGTAAAACTAATTATATGGAGTTGACATGATAACGATAAAATTTACAGAAACTGAGGTTGAAAAATTAA
>Ga0172379_10001502_pt1 | contig 45925 bp, 30 predicted proteins | sample GrowelOW334metaG_FD_119756 | JGI IMG/M metagenome (GOLD analysis project Ga0172379, IMG submission 119756) | Groundwater microbial communities from an aquifer near a municipal landfill in Southern Ontario, Canada - Groundwater well OW334 metaG | ecosystem: Environmental > Aquatic > Deep...
AATGTGTTTTTGGACGGATTAGAATATGTTTTCATTAATTTCTTTGCTCCGATAAACGTTAGAGATAATAATAAAAGACGTCTAAGAGGAGGAGAAATCATGAATGTAATTTCTCCCTTATTAGAAAGAATAAATCCAAGTTTAATAAAAGAATGCATTATGAAAGGGGCTGCGTCAGAGAAACCTGAATTAAGTTCATTGTGCAATTTATTGATCTCGCTTAGATAAATCTTTGTTTGTTTTGCAGACACTGAACTTTCAAGGTTTATATAACTCAAAGGCATTTACTGTCAAAAATGTGCAATTTATTTTTTTATTTATCTAAACCGCGAATATTCAAGGGTGAAATTTGTGTCGATTAAAAATCTGTCAAGGATTCAGCTGGCACAGGCTAAAGAGTACATACCCTACTTTAACACCGTCCTCTTAAAAATATAATCAACGTTCTTCAGCATTTTATCATTGTTGAAGATCGTTTTAATCTCTCTTCCTAAAAACAGATACTACTTGGAATTGGGTTGGTAATGCGAAATATTATTTTCAAGTAATCGGGGAGAACTCCCTGTCAAAAAAAAATTTCTAATTTGTTTTTAATTATTTAAGTTGTAAGCAATAAATTAAATCATTTATGACACAAGAAGAGATTAGCGGCTTAATAACCACGCCTAAAAAAATTACTTCTTCTACGCGTACAAAGTTCAAACCGGTTAATAGGAGCAGAAGAATTAATTTAGAGGCAGTGTCGGAAGACAACCAATTTCGATTTGAAATATTTATAAGACAGAGCGAAAAGTTCGAGGAAAGGTTCTCTATCGGGTTATGCTATATTCCTGAGAAAGATGAAAATATCGTGTTAGCACGATATAATGGCTCTCATGGTATGCATTATAACAAATTTACGGATGGACAAATCTTTAGTTCTTTTCACAAACATTATGCAACAGAGGAGGCTTTTCAAAAAGGAATAAAACCCGAACACACAGCCCGCATTGCTAATTATGTCCATTTTTCAGAGGCACTGTTAAGGTTTTTTAAAGAGATGAATTTTAATAATTACCGGAATTATCTTGAAATATTCGAAATAGAAAATAACTCTTTAGATGAATTAAATTTATTTGATAATCAGAACAATACGTAAATAAAATATGTCAGAGCTACTTGAAATAAAAGAGATTTTAAAAGAACAATATTTGGATATGTTCGACTTGAAAACCGTTCGCCCCGGAATTTACCAGATACTGCTGCCTTATTATTATCCCGACGGTGATATTTATGAAATCTTTTTGCAAAAAGAGGAAGACAATTTTATAATCCAAGATTATGGATTGTCTTTGATGAAATTATCTTATGATACGGATACTGAAAGCGATTCTAAAAAAGAGTTGATAAAAAGAATTCTTTCCGAAAATCAAGTTACTATGGATGACGGTAATATTTCCGTAAGTACTAAAGTTGAATCGTTAATTCCTAATCTGATGGTTATGACCGATACTATTACGAAATTAACCTCGCTTAATTTATTAAACCGGAAAATCAGTAAAAATCCTTTTTATGAATTGCTTGAAGAATTTCTCAGTTCAAAGTTTATTGACGCTGGTTTTGAGAAGAAATTTCTCCCTTCGGAAGTTCCTTTTGCCGAAGATTATTTAGCTCCTATGGCTATAACAAAAACAAAGCGAAATGTTCCTATTTGCATTTTCCCTATTGCCTCGAATGATAGATGCGATCAAGTTACCATCACCGTTCAACATTATTTATTAAGTAAGTATCATCCTTTATTGATCGGCATTTATGATAATATGGAAGATATTACACCTAAAAAAAGCGCAAAAGTTACAAATCTTTTAGACAAGCAATTTTCTTATCTAAACAAAAACGAAGAATATATTGCCGAGTATCTTTCAGAAAAACTAAATTGATTTTATCTGGTTTACAAACAAACATTCATTCTTCCTTCAAACGATAAGCAACCTCTAATTATTCCAGAAGCTTATTTTAGCACCGTCCTCTTAAAAATGTAATCAACGTTCTTCAGCATTTTATCATTGCTGAAAATTGTCTCAATCTCTTCTTTGGATAAATATTTAGCCGCTTCGTCTGAAGAGAGGAGTTCATCCTTTAAATTTTTATTCTGATCAGCCCAGACTTTCATAGCGGAAGTTTGCACTATTTTATAAGCTTCTTCGCGCGTTGCACCTTTCTCGGTAATTTTAAGGAGAATGGTTTGTGAGAAGACGAGTCCACGGGTAAGATTTAAATTCTTCAACATATTTTCGGGATAGATGAGAAGATTTTTTATCAAGTCTTTCATCTTTGCGAGCATATAGTTTAAAAGAATTGTGCTGTCGGGAATGATAACGCGTTCAACGGAAGAATGGGTAATATCGCGTTCGTGCCAAAGAGAAATGTTCTCAAATCCGGCGATGGCGTTGGCGCGGAGAATGCGCGCGAGTCCCGCTATTCTTTCGCACGTAATCGGATTCCGTTTATGCGGCATTGCAGATGAGCCTTTTTGTCCTTTAGAGAAAAATTCTTCCGCTTCAAGCACTTCGGTCTTTTGCAAATGTCTAATTTCTGTAGCGATCTTTTCAAGCGTACCTCCGGTAATTGCAAGGACGGAAAGATACTCGGCGTGTCTATCCCGCTGAATGACTTGTGTGGAAACCGGAGCCGGAGTTAAACCCATTTTATCACAAACGTATTCTTCCACTTTGGGAGAAAGATGTTCAAACGTTCCGACAGCGCCGGAAATTTGTCCAACGCTAATGCGTTCGATAGCGGAATGTAATCTTTCAATATTTCTTTTTGTTTCTTCAAACCACAAAGCGAATTTTAATCCCATCGTAGTTGGTTCAGCGTGGATGCCATGCGTTCTGCCGACGCAGAGAGTATTTTTATATTCAAGCGCTTTGTCTTTTAAGATAGATTTCAATTCCTCCAAATCTTTTAAAAGAATTTCTCCCGCGGTTTTCATCTGGAAGGAGAGAGTTGTGTCTAAAATATCTGAAGAGGTCATTCCGTAATGAATATGGCGAGAAACCGATCCGACGTATTCCGCAACGTTTGTAAGAAAAGCGATAACATCGTGCTGGGTAGTTTCTTCAATCTCCAAAATCTTTTTAACATCAAACTTTGCTTTTTGTTTGATGAGTTCAACATCTTCTTTCGGGATTTGTCCAAGTTCGGCTCTCGCTTCGCAGGCAAGAATTTCAATTTGCAGCCAGGTTTGATATTTAAAATCGTCTTCCCAAATTTTTCCCATTTCGGGGCGCGTATATCGTTCAATCATTAGTGTGTCTCCAATTTCATATTTAAGGTTTCATCGGCGTTGTCTCGAATTATTTTAACCGAAATTTTCTGATTGGTTCTAAACTCTTGTAAAACGCCGATCAGGTTTTGCTGGTTATTTATTTTGAAATCGTTTATTTGGACGATAACATCACCCGGTTTCAATCCGGCTCTTCCGGCGGGAGAATTTTTCTCAACTTGTGTAACGATAACGCCGCGTGTCGATTCCAATTTAAAATAGCCGGCAATCGTTTCGTCAATATTTTGAATTGCAAAGCCGGGGTAAAAATCTCTTTCGATCTTTCCTTTGGTTTTAAGTTCTTCCATAATCCGTTTTATTTTATTAACGGGAATTGCGAAACCGAGACCGATACTTCCGGAATTTCCTCCGGCAGTATAAATGATCGTGTTCATTCCGATGAGTTCCCCGATGCTGTTGACTAATGGTCCGCCGCTATTTCCGCCGTTTATTGCCGCATCCGTTTGAAGCATGTTGAGATAATAGCGGTTTTGTACCGGGTCCAAATTCATTCCCGTCGCGCTGATAACACCGACAGTAACTGTTGGTTTGTCGTTAATTTCAAAAAGTCCAAAGGGATTTCCAAGAGCGATGACCCACTCACCGATGATCGCATCATCAGAATTTCCAAAAGAAATAAACGGGAAATGTTCCCCTTCAATTTTAAGGAGACAAATATCGGAAACCGGATCAGAGCCGATAGTTTTTGCTTTGTATTGTTTCCCGTTCGTCAAGGTAACAACGGTCTCGGATGCATTTCCGGCAACATGGTCGTTGGTAATAATATAGCCGTCTGAGGAAACAAGAATTCCCGAGCCAAGGCTTTTTACTTTTTGTTTGGTAGTTTGGTCTCCAAAAAATTGTCTAAAAAAGGAATCATCTGCAAAAGGGTTAGAAAAAAGATTCTGGTATTGTCTAATTTCAGTTACATTTATTCCAACAACCGCGGGACTAACTTTTGCGACTGTTTCCGTTAAAATATTTTTACGTGAATTTGTTATTGCGGTATTAGCGTTTTCAAGGGCATTTTGGCTGAATACTCCAAAAGGGATGAGAAAAAGAGCCAAAACAGAGATTTTTTTCATTTTTATAGTCATTTGTTCTCCAAAATTATGATAGGCAAAAATAAGAAGATTTCTGAATCATTTTAGGGCAAACTTTTTGGAATACCGGAGCTTAAAAGATTTTATGCTGAAATTTCTGTTAAAATAGCATTTTCATCGATATCTGTAATTTATCCCTAAAAATCAACTTGATTTTATAGTCATTAAAGAGTACATTTTGACTGCTTTTATAAATTAATGGGTACTTGATGTCATATTTTGATTCCGAATATTCTGAGAATGAAAATGAATTTTTAGAAAGTACTGATCTTCCGGCTTCAATTAAAAAAGCCAAAGCGCTTATTGAAGAAGGGAAGAGCTTTACAAACCAAAACTTTCTTGAAGAAGTAATAGATCTTTGTGTAGATAATTACCGATACCGCGATGCGCTTTTTTTTATTGATACGTTGCTTGAAGTTGCTCCCTACAATGCCGATCTTTATTTACAAAAAGGGATTTGCCTGGTTCAGTTGAATCAGAACCGCCGTGCGATGAAATATATTGATAAATCTCTTTCGCTTAATCCTGTTGATGTTGACGCGCTGGCAGAAAAAGCGTTGGTAAATATCAATTTGAAAAATTTTGAGGAAGCTCAAAGAGTTTTACAACAAGCGTTAGCTATTGAGCCGAAGAATGAACTTATCTACTACCGTTTTGGCAAGCTTTACCAGATGAAGGAACTCTACGTTAAAGCAGCCGAATATTTTGAAAAAGCCGCTGAACTGGATCCGGAATTTTCCGAAGCTGTTTTCCAGATGGCTATTAGTTATGAATACGGGAACAACTATCCCTCGGCGTTGGAAGCGTATGATAAATATTTAGATATAGAACCGAATTGTGAAGTCGGCTGGTTTAACCGTGGAATTGTTTTAGAGAGTTTGAATAAACCTGAAAAAGCAATCAACAGTTACGAATTATCACTTGCTATCGATGATCATTTTACGGATGCCTGGTTTAATCTCGGAAATCTTTTTGCGGATTTGGGAAAATTTGATCAATCGATTGAATGCTTTAAGAATGTTTTAAAGCTCGAACGGAATGATGAAGCAGCTTATTTTAATATAGCGACTATTTACGAAGAAAAGGAAGATTACCTAACCGCGATCAAATTTTATTCGAGAGCGATCAAAAAAGATTCCGGTTACCACGAAGCCTTTCTCGGAAGAGGATTTTGTTATTATAAACTGAATAAAATCCGGTTGGCTTTACGGGATTTTCGTCTCTCATTAGCTGCGAACTATTTTTCGGATGAAGTGTGGGATGTTTCGCTGCGAGAAAATTTTCAAATTGATGAATCAACTATTTTGCGCATCAATGAACTTATTGAATTGAACCAAAAGAATCCTACCGATGTTACCGTAGTAAAGGAATTGTCAAAAAAATATTCAGACATTTTCGCCATCGACAAAGCGATTGATTATTTGTACAGAGCATTGCAGCTTCAAACAAATGACGCGGAAAGTTATTATAAACTTTCAAAGTTATATTTTCAAAAGAAAATGAGTAAACACGGATTTTACTATTTGAAGAAAGCCTTTTTCGTGAAACCGGATTTAAAGAAGATTTTTTCCGAATCCTTCCCCGGGGTTATTCATTCGAAACTTTTTATCGCCCTGATGGAAGATAATACCATTTTTCAAGTACGTTAGAACAATTTTTCAACTTAAAGTAGTTTTTTTATGAAAGATACATTTCATCTCTCTACCCAGGTGCTTGGATTGCTCGGGCATCCGATTAAGCATACCTATTCGCCGTTTATTCATAATATGGCGATTGATTTACTCGGGCTTGATTACATTTACCTGCCGTTTGATGTACCCCAATCGAATTTGAGAAATGCTTTAAGGGGAGTTGTTGCACTTGGCATTAAGGGTTTCAACGTAACCATCCCTCACAAAGAAGCCATGGTCGGGTATGTGAATAGTTTATCGGAAGAAGCGGGTATCATAGGCTCTGTAAATACGGTTGTAAATGAGATGGGAAAACTTGTTGGCTATAATACAGATGTTACGGGAGTTATTGAAACGCTTAATCCGTTTAAAGATGAAATCGCGAATAACGAAGTTACCGTTGTTGGCGCCGGCGGAGCCTGCCGCGCGGTCATTTATTCTCTGATAAGAAATTTTAAACCTTCGAGAATAAATATTGTTAACCGTACCGAACAGAGGGCGGATAGTTTAAAAAATTATTTCTATGAAAAAATGAAATATGAAAATTTCAAAACGTTTGAGCTTTTCCCGCCGGACCTTGTAGAAGTTTTTAGAAATTCAAAATTGATTGTCAACGCAACTTCAGTGGGGATGTTTCCCGAAATAGAAGACACGATCATCAATTTAAATAATGCATTTGTAAAAGGTCAGATCGTTTTTGATTTGGTTTATAATCCGCCGCAGACTCAATTGCTAAAAATTGCTGCAGGTGAGGGAGCCACAGTTATCAATGGTATTAACATGTTGGTACATCAAGGAGCAAAATCGTTTGAATTGTGGACGGGAGAGAAAATGCCTGTCGAAAAGATCAGGGAAGCATTAACGCTCTATATTGACAAAGTTTAATTTTGAATTTGCCGGGATAACTTTTTTCAAGTTGAAAATAATTTATCCCAGCTTTTTTAGTCCGTTTTTAATCCTGTTTATCCCATCAATAATTTCTTCATAAGAACAAGCGTAGGACATTCGTACGCAGTTATCATTCCCAAATGCTATACCGGGAACTAATCCGACGCGCTCTTCTTTAAGTAAATAATCACAGAACGAAGATGAATCAGTTATTTTTGTACCGTTCAAAGATCTTCCGTAAAATTTACTAACATCAAAGAAAACATAAAAAGCTCCTTTTGGTAACGGACAATGAATCCCTTCTATCCGGTTAAGTTCGTCAACAATAAAATCGCGTCTTTTCTGGAAAGCAACAACCATCTTTTCTATCTCTTCCGAGTGATGAGTTAAAGCTGCAATTGCTGCTGCCTGGGAAATTGAGCATGCATTCGAAGTTGAATGCCCTTGTAACTTTCGTGCAAGCCGGATAACTTTTTCATTCCCGGCGGCGTAACCGATTCGCCAGCCTGTCATAGCATAAGCTTTGCTTACACCGTTAACAGTTATGGTTCTATCTCGCAGAGTTTCAACCGAACCAATTGCAAAATGTTTCTCCTGGTCGAAAACTATTTTTTCATAAATCTCGTCGGATACAATAAACATGTCTTTGTTTTTTAATACTTCTGCAAGTACAAGAATTTCATCTTTTGAATAAACGGCGCCGGAAGGATTTGACGGAGAGTTGAATAAGAAAACTTTCGTCTTTGCTGTGATTGCCTTTTCCAACTGTGCGGGAGTTATCTTGAAATTTTCTTCTGCATGTGTTTCAATTACAACAGGTTTTGCCCCGGTGAGTTTTACCATTTCCGGATAGCTCACCCAATAAGGTGATTGGAAAATAACTTCATCATCCTGGTTACAAACTGCTTGCAGAACGTTGTAGATTGAATGTTTTGCGCCGCTTGAGACTAAAACATTTTTTGGTTCAAAGTGAAGGTTGTTATCTTTAGAAAACTTTTCAATGATTGCTCTTATAAGATCAGGAGCGCCTTCATTAGCGGTATACCTTGTGAGGTTATTATGAATTGCTTTTATGGCGGCTTTTTTAATAAACTCGGGGGTATCAAAATCAGGTTCACCGGCGGTAAAACTTAATACATCAATTCCTTCTCTTTTTAATTCGATTATTAAGGCAGAAAGCGCCATCGTTTTGCTTTCTTCAACACTCAACAGTAATTCTGATAATGATAACAAGTACTACTCCAAATAAAATCTAATCGATCAATAATTGTTTTGAAACGGGAATTAAAAATAGTGCTTATGTTGAAGACATCAAAAAACGCTTGGAAATATTCATCCAAATCTGAATATTTATTCCTCAAAGGGAAATTCTATTTTATTCGGATCGGTTTTCTTGTTTATCTGTAAAATGAGGAATAAATTGCATAGAGAAATAAATTAATTACTAAATAAATTATAGGATTAATACAAATGAGTCTAAGTTTAATTGCAAAATCTATAAGTCCCTCACCGACCTTAAAGTTAAATGAAAAGGCAGCGATACTTAGAGAAAAGGGAGACCCGGTAATTCATCTCGGCGGTGGCGAGCCAAAATCAATGGCGCCGATGGATGCAATTATGGCTTCGGTTAATTCACTTAATTCAGGCGAAGTGCGGTACGCTCCGGCGGACGGAATTCTTCCTTTAAAAAAAGCAATTATCCGTTACACAGAAGAGTTTTATAACCGGCACGTAATGCCTGAAAATGTTATCGCAAGCGGCGGAGCCAAGCAAGCATTAATGGTAGCGATGCAGGCAATCTTAAATCCGCAGGATGAAATTCTTTATCCTTCTCCTTTCTGGGTAAGTTACCCTGAAATGGCAAAGCTTTGCGGAGCAATTGGTGTTCCGGTTCTTCCGGAAGACGGTTCCTTTTATCCCCGCATATCGGATTTTGAACAACGCATCGGAAGCCAAACAAAAGCTATTATCATTAATAGTCCCAACAATCCATCTGGCGCGATGTACTCGAAAGAATTTATTGCAGATATTGTAAAATTCTGTGAGAAAAAAGATTTGTACTTGATCATGGACGACATTTATCACCGCCTTGTTTTTGACGGCAAAAAACCGATTAGTTGTTACGACTTTACGAGAGAAAGTGTTGATAAATCAAAATTGATCGTGATCAACGGAGTCTCTAAACAATATGCAATGACCGGATTCAGAATCGGCTGGGGCGTTGCAAGCAAGAAAACAATTGAAGCAATGGCGAATATCCAGGGTCATCAAACATCGGGTCCTTCGGTTGTTTTGCAGAAGGCAGCAGTAGGCGCGTTAAATGGAATTCAATCCAGTGTAGAAAACCTTCGTGCAACTTTGGAAAACAACCGAAACATCATGATGGATCTACTCGACTCATTTGATGGCGTAAAAGTTACTAAACCGGACGGGACATTTTATTGCTTTGCCGATTTTAGCGCGTATGAAAAAGATTCAAATAAACTCTCTGCATTTTTAATTGATAAAGTTCAAGTGCTTACCGTACCCGGAAAAGAATTTGGGATGGATGGATACTTGCGTTTGAGTTACTGCGGTTCGATAAAAGATATCACCGAAGGGATTGAGCGCATCAAATGGGCGTTAGACCCAAATGCACCGAATGAACTTTATATTGGCGACCGTAAGTTAGTGAGGGATTGGTTATGAGCAAGTATTTAGATTTTAAAACTCCCGCAAGCAAAGAAGCTATGGAATTGGCTTCCGATTTTAGATTAAAAAATCAAGGACTAACTTTTCTTGATAAAGTATTCTGGAATTTACCGGACGCAGCATTAAATGAAGAAGCCATCTTCAGAAACGAAGCCAGGTATTCTGCACACGGTGCAATGCTGGTTAACACCGGCAAACATACGGCGCGCGCCGCTGCTGATAAATTTGTTGTTCAAGAAGAATCAACCAAAGAACATATTTGGTGGGGTGTTCACAACCGCCCTTACTCTGCTGAAAAATTTAATGCATTGTTCGCAAGGCTCCAGGCATGGGCGCAAGGCGAAGAATTGTTCGTGCAAGATTGTTATGCCGGCGCCGATCCTGAATATAAAATGCCTATCAGAATTGTTACGGAAAAAGCCTGGCATAGTTTGTTCGCGAGAAATATGTTTATCACAACTGATAATAAAGATGAATTGAAGAAATTTGTCCCCGACTTTACCGTTATTGCTGTTCCCGGATTTAAAGTTGATCCGGTAATTGACGGAACAAGAACAGAAACCGGAATCATCATAAATTTTGCAAACCGGATGGCTATTATTGCAAACAGCGAATATGGCGGAGAAATTAAAAAATCTGTGTTTACTGTTTTAAATTATCTTTTAACATTTAATGATGTGCTTCCGATGCACTGTTCCGCAAATGTAGGAAAAGAAGGGGATACAGCATTGTTCTTCGGTTTAAGCGGTACCGGCAAAACTACACTTTCAGCCGATCCGAAAAGAAGATTGATCGGCGATGATGAGCATGGTTGGAGCAGCACCGGTATTTTCAATTTTGAAGGAGGATGTTATGCAAAAGTTATCGGACTTTCAGCCGAAAGCGAACCTGAAATTTTTGCATGTACTCAAAAGTACGGAACGATTTTAGAAAATGTTACGTACGATCCTGTTTCGCGAAAAATTGATTTGAACGATGATAGTGTTACCGAGAATACCCGAGCTTCTTACCCGCTTAGTTTTATTCCAAATGTTGTTCCGGAAGGATATGTTCATACCCATCCGAAGAATATTATTTTTCTAACATGCGATGCCTCAGGTGTTATGCCTCCTATAGCAAAACTTACTCCTGAACAGGCACAATATCATTTCATCAGCGGGTATACATCAAAAATTGCGGGAACGGAAATCGGTTTGGGCATTGAACCGCAAATAACATTCTCAGCTTGTTTTGGCGCACCGTTTATGGTAAGGCATCCTTTTAAATATGCGGAAATGTTGAAAGAAAGAATCTTGAAAAACCAATCGCATGTTTGGCTGGTGAATACCGGCTGGGTAGGTGGAAAATTTGGAATAGGAAAGCGCATTAGCATTAGACATACGCGAAACTTGCTGAACGCCGCACTTGATGGGAAACTTGTTTCGGTTGAATACAGGAAAGATAAATTATTTGGATTTGAAGTTCCCTTAACTTGTCCCGAAGTTCCTTCAGATGTTCTTGATCCGGTAAATGCCTGGGGAAATAAGGAAGAATATTGGAAAAAATATGACGCGTTGGCTGCCAGATTTATCGATAATTTCAAACTCTTTAAAAAAGGTGTCACCGATGAAGTTTATAATGCGGGACCGAAGCGGTTATAAATTCTAAATTGGGGAAAAAAGAATAATGAATAACGAACAAGGAAGGTCGAATTTAGAAGGCGGAAAAACTTCTTTCTTTATCACTCCTTGTTCAATATTCGATATTCAAGTTCTGGAATATTATTCATAAACAAAAGTTACAGTTTGAATTATAGAAGTTAATATGAGACACTTTTTTTTCTTACTCATCTCTCTGCTTTTTGTTTCCTGCCAAAGCAAATTCCCCGAAAAAGAATTTGTTGGTAACCGTTCGGAAGTATTGGTAAACCAGGATAGCATAGCAATAAATTTTCCGAAACATTATAGCGGTAAAATTTTACTTGTAAGTTTTATTTTTACGAACTGCCCGGATATCTGTCCTCTTACTACGCATAATCTTCAACTCATACAACAAAAAGTAAAAGAAAATAAAATTGAGAATGTTGCTTTTGCCGCAATCTCTTTTGATCCGGAGCGCGATACGCCATCTCTTTTAAAACAATATGCGGATATCAGAAATCTTGATCTATCGAACTACAATTTATTCACCGGGAAACGAGAAAATATAAAGTCATTAATGGAGGCATTTCATATTGTTGCTATCGCAGGCGATACAACCTTTACAGATGACAAGGAACCGGTTTATTTTTTCACGCATACAGACCGTATCACTTTAGTTGATCAAGAGCAGAATATCCGCAAGAGCTATAGAGGAAGCGAAATCAATTTGGAAGAGATAATCACTGATATTAAAAACCTGGGAGACTAACATGCTATATTTTTTATCAATCCTTCTTTTGTTCTTTCAAACCGGCGCAAAAATTACTGTTGAAAATCAGTGGATACGGAGTGCCGGAAAAGGAATGAATACCGCCTTTTTTGCGGATGTAAAAAATATGTCATCTAATGCAGATACACTTTATAAAGTTACTTCTCCGTTAGCAAAACTTGTTCAAGTCCATGAAACATTTGAAGAAAACGGGATGATGGGAATGCGAGAAGCGGGCAACCTTGAAATTAAACCCGGTGAAACTTTAAAACTTAAACCACGTTCTTTTCATGTCATGTTAATCGGTTTGAAAAAAGAATTAAAGAGAGATCAGATAGGTGAAGTTACTCTTTACTTTAAACATGCGGGAGCGGTTAAAGTAAAAGCCCGTGTTAAAAATAAAATAGAATAAAAACCGGACACGAATTGCCCCGCACGGCGGGGAATTAACACGAACTGTTCATTAAGATAGAAAAATATCTCATAATGAATAATGTTGATGGTAATAAAAATTTTAGTGGCTTTTTACTTTTTCCCTTAAAGCATTTTGCACAGCTTCCGGTACAAACTCGCTTACATCCGCTTTGAACCTCGCCAGACCACGGATAATCGTTGAGTTCAAGTAGGTGTATTTTTCATTCGGCATAAGAAAAACGGTAGTGATGTCATCGGCAAGTTTTCTGTTCATCAAAGCCATTTGAAATTCAAACTCAAAATCGGAAACCGCCCGCAATCCGCGAATAATGGCAGCTGCATTTACAGAATGGGCATGTTCAACAATAAGTCCGGCGAACGAATCTATTTTAACCGTAGGGAAATTTTTTAAACTTTCCCTTAAAAGATTTAACCTCTCCTCAACCGTAAACATCGGGTCTTTTGCCGGGTTAACTGCAACCGTAACAATGACCTCATCAAATAATTCACATGCACGTTGTACAATATCGATGTGCCCGTTAGTTACAGGGTCAAACGTTCCCGGATAGACGGCAATCTTCTTCATTAAAACACTCCGTAAATTTTTATAAGTAACTTGCTAAATCTTTTCATTAAATATAAGTAAGTGAAAATAAATTTTCTTTATTCCTTTTTATTAATTAATTTTTACTATCAGCACAAAAGAAAAGCGAAACCATGAAAAAAAAAATCGGTTTATTTGTCGGGCTCATTTCGTCAGCGATAATTCTTCTTTTTTTTGATTTTGATAAAGCAAATCCGATGATCACCCGGATGGCTGCAGTAGCCGTCTTAATGGCGGTTTGGTGGATAACGGAAGCCGTTCCTTTAGCGGCAACTTCTTTGCTTCCAATTTTTCTTTTCCCGGTTTTGGGGATTCTCAACGGCGAACAGACTTCACTCACTTATATAAACTCGACTATTTTTTTATTCCTTGGCGGATTTCTTATTGCGCTTGCGATGGAAAGATGGAATTTCCACCGGCGTATTGCTTTGTTTATTATTTCCGTTGTTGGAAGTAGTCCGCAAAAAATTGTTTTAGGATTTCTTTTATCTTCAGCGTTTATTTCAATGTGGATATCGAACACAGCAACTGCTGTAATGATGCTACCGATAGGACTGGCGATAATCAGTCAACTAGAAGAAAAATTTTCTGAAGAGATAACACATTCTTTTTCGGCAGCTATCTTGCTTAGTATTGCGTATGGTTCTTCAATCGGAGGAATAGCCACCTTAATTGGTACCCCGCCAAATTTATCTTTAACAAGAATCTTACATATAATTTTTCCGAAAGCACCGGAAATCGGTTTTGGGGCGTGGATGCAGATGGCATTACCCATCGCACTTCTTCTTTTAGCGATATGTTACTTACTTATTGTTAAAGTATTTTTCAGAATTCATAAAGATTTAAATGCCGACCTTCAAATGATCAAGAAAGAAAAAGAAGGGATGGGAAAGATAAGTTGGGAAGAGAAATTTGTCGGAGGCGTATTTTTTGCTACCGCCATTTTATGGGTATTCAGAGGGGATATGGTTCTCGGTTTTACAACTATTCCGGGGTGGTCAAATATTTTTGCGCATCCGGAATATTTCAATGATGGAGTTGTTGCCATTGCGATGGCATCACTACTTTTTGTTATTCCATCAAAAAGAAAAGAAGCCACTTATTTACTTGATAAAGAAGTTTTTGCAAAAATTCCCTGGGGAATAATTTTACTCTTTGGAGGTGGTTTTGCGCTTGCAAAAGGATTTGTAACAAGCGGACTCTCGGAGAGTGTTGGAAAAGCATTAACCTCGTTTGGATATGTTTCCCCTATATTTATGATGTTCATTATTGCAATTTTTGTTCAAGCCTTAACGGAATTAACCTCCAACACTGCAACCGCTGAGATGGTTCTGCCGATCACTGCATCGATGGCGGTTGCTATGCATGTGCATCCGTTATTTTTTATGATTCCGGCAACGCTCTCTGCCTCGTTCGCATTTATGTTCCCGGTTGGCACACCCCCCAACGCGGTAGTCTTCGGAAGTCAGCGGTTAAAAATAAGTGAAATGGCAAAGGTGGGAGTGTTTTTGAATTTAATTAGTATTCCGATTTTGCTTCTGGCGGTTTATTTTCTAGGAAGAATAATTTTTAATATTGATCTCTCCGTTTTCCCGGATTGGGCTGTTCCTCCAGTTAAATAACAGATAAAAAATTCTGTAAAAAAAAGATTAATTTGAAATTCGTCAATTCAAAAAAAATCCGTAAATTTTAATTGGGAATTAATAGGAATTATGAATTTATAAGTATTCACCTAAGAAATTATAGGAAATCGACTAAATTGACTTCCATAATTTTGTGATTTCGATGAAGAGCCTTAAAAAAGCAGTATCTGTAAAAACGCTATTCAAAAAAAAGCGACTTTAGTTTCGTAAATCAATTAAATGAAAAGAAATGATATATCTTCCTCCAACAGAGAAGACGAAAAGGTTTGACAAGTAATATTACCGTTCGGATATCCCTTACCGAAAGGTTCTTTAAACGATCTTATAAAATTTCCGCGTAGAATATTGATCAATTTGAAAGAATTGATAAACCACAGACTGTTGTAACGTTTCATTTTATAACAACAAAAATAATATCTTTGATTTAGATATCTTAGAACAAGAGGAAAGTAATGGCTCCAATAAAAATAAAAAGAGTAGGAATATTGACAGGAGGAGGAGATTGCCCAGGTCTGAATGCGGTTATCCGCGGCGTAACCAAATCTGCAATTGATCATGGGATGACGGTAGTAGGGATTATAGACGGATTTGAAGGATTGGTTGAAGGAAAATCGAAAGAAATATATAGCAAGGATGTTTCTGGAATTTTAGCAATCGGTGGGACTATTTTGGGCTCTTCCAATAAGGGAGACCCTTTTCATTTTCCGGTTGAAAAAGATGGAAAAATTGAAATTCTTGATCTTGGTGAAGAAGCAGTTAAAAATTACAAACTCTGGCATTTAGATTGTCTAATTGGCATTGGTGGCGATGGAACGATGCACATCTTAAATAAATTATCTTCTATGGGGATGAATTGCGTTGGCGTTCCTAAAACTATCGATAATGATCTGGATTCTACTGATGTAACGTTCGGACATGATTCAGCCGTTTATATTGTTTCCCAAGCGCTTGATAGATTACATACAACAGCGTCATCACATCATAGAGTGATAGTTGTTGAAGTTATGGGAAGATATGCCGGATGGATCGCTTTACACGGAGGCTTAGCTGGTGGTGCTGATATAATTCTTATTCCCGAGATTCCTTTTAGTTGGGAAAAAGTATACGCAAAAATCAGACAACGCGAAATGCAAGGAAAAAAATTCAGCTTAGTGTGTGTTTCTGAAGGCGCTAAACCGATTGATGGAGAAATAGTACTTAAAGGGCATGATATTAAGAGAACTGATCCAAAACAACTTGGCGGCATAGCCGAGGTAGTGGCAAAACATATAGAAACCAATACCGGACGTGAAACACGAGTTACTGTTTTGGGGCATGTACAACGTGGCGGATCGCCAACTCCTTATGATCGAATCCTCTCTACTAAATTTGGAGCTTTTGCTATTGATTTAGTAGCAAGAGGTAAATTTGGAAGAATGGTTTCGCTTAGAGGTAACGAAGTGAAAAATGTGAAGATAATAGATGCTATTTCAAAACAAAAATTAGTTCAACCTAAAACTCAGGCTCTTATTGCGGCACGGGCTGTAGGAATTTCTTTTGGAGATTAAAGAAATTAATTGATTTTTATAATCTTCACTGTTATATTTGTACTTCAAATGTAAATGTTCTTGAAACAAGGGGTCGTAGCTCAGTTTGGTTAGAGCGCCTGCCTGTCACGCAGGAGGTCGCGAGTTCGAGCCTCGTCGACCCCGCACTTACAAAGCCTTATAAGGTAATAACTTATAAGGCTTTTGTGTTTTAAAATTACCTCCACACCTATAACTAAGTAGTTCAAATTTCCCATGCATGAAGGGCACATTTTTAGATCAATAATATTGATACACTATTTTCTCTAAGTTTCTTAACTATCATGATCTTCTCTTTATTCAATTCTCTTCAATCTTTGCTAATCATGCTTATAATCACTTGTTACTCAGATAATCTTTCCATCTTTTAATTATCAGCCTTTTTCCTCTTTCCCAATTTTGCGAAGTACGTTATATGCCTGATGAGCGAGTAACAAGGCGAGAGCAAAAAGAATCAATGAAATGCCTGAAAGTGTGAAATTACTTTTAAGTATGTTCGTATAAAAAAGTGACCCAAGTGCAGTAAAAGTAACTGCAAACATGAACAACATCGGTACTAAAGTGAATAAGTAATTCAATTTCAGATTCGCAATCCATACGGTGATAGCTAGTAAAGCCACGGCGGCAAGTAATTGATTCGCACTTCCGAAGACCGGCCAAATAGCCATCGATTGACCGCTCAATGTTAAAGCCCCTCCGAAAAACACAGTAATTGCCGTAGCAATAAAGCGGTTCTTCACCAGGATATTCTGTTCCTTTTTCTCTTTTACTTCAAAAAATTCTTGAAATGTATATCTGGCTAGACGTGTTGCCGTATCCAGTGAGGTTAACGCAAATGCGGAAACAGCTAGAGCTGCAAAATTTTTTGCCGGATTAATCCCGATTCCTAAAAAAGGGATGTTATGCATAAAGTTAGCTACGCCTGCTGAAAATGCGGGAACCGCCCCTTGCGTGTTCAATATTTCTAAAAAATGAGTTTGTTCTAAAGAAGCAACCGACAACAACGCGAGTATCGCAAGTACGCCTTCAATCAGCATTCCTCCGTATCCGATAATTTTTGCATCACTTTCTTTATCTAATTGTTTTGAGGTTGTTCCACTTCCTACAATTGCATGAAAACCGCTGATGGCTCCGCATGCAACGGTTACAAAGAGTGCAGGAAAGAGATAACCAAGTTTATCTACAGAGAAAGTGGTAATTGGAGCGAGATGCACTTCAGGCATGGTAAAAATTAAACCAATTATTCCGCCGAGCATTAATGCGTAAAGAAAATAGGAATTTAGATAATCGCGTGGTTGAAGAAGAATCCAGACCGGTGTAACTGAAGCGATAAAAATATATGCGAGTAAAATTAAGATCCAAACTTCTTTACTTAATTGCAGCGGGAAAATATTCCCGAGATAAATGCAAAAAAAGAGAAGTAGGACCCCTATGATAGATGACAACCATAATGATGCTTTTAAACGGTAGACACTAAGTCCAAATCCTATAGCCAAAAAAATGAAAAGAAGTGACGAGGTGCCTGAACTGGGGATTGCATAAAACGTATCAGATACAATGAGTGTAAAAACTGCAATGATCAAAATTAAGGTTGCCCAACTAAAGACAAGAAATAATTTCTTACCACTAAATCCAATGTATACTTCAATTACTTGCCCGATCGATTTTCCTTTATGGCGGATCGATGCGACTATCGAAGAATAGTCATGCACGCCGCCTATAAAAACAGCTCCGATCAAAACCCAGGCGTAAACAGGGACCCATCCGAAACTTGCTGCGATGATTGGTCCAACAATAGGGCCTGCGCCTGCAATTGAAGCAAAATGATGCCCAAGAAGAACGGGAGATTTTGCCGGTACGTAATCCACTCCATCATACATTGTGTGAGAGGGGGTTTCAATGGAATCACTAATACCGAATTTTCGTGAAAGAAAACCACCATAAATTTTATAGGCCGCAAAAAACAGCGCCATCGCAAAAAGAATAAGAACTATGCCGCTCATATTACTCCTTTTATTAGTTAGAAGGGATTAAAAAATTCTATATTTTTTAATAATTGAAATACGTGGTATTATTTTGAAATAATTTTTTCTTTATCTTAATCCTTATTCCTCTATAGGGATTTCGAAGGCAAATGTAGATCCTTCTCCTAATTTGCTTTCTACCCAGACTTTGCCATTATGTTCCTCAATAATCTTCTTCACAATCCACAATCCTAAACCGGAACTTTTTTCTAACCCCGTTGGTTTTGCGCTGAGCACTGCTCCTTTTTGGAAAGAATATTTTAAATCTTCTTCCGATAAACCAACACCGTTATCCTTCACTGAAACAACCACGGTTTTCTTTTTATCATCTTTAAAATAACTTGTGATTTCTACGGTTGTATCCGGTGGTGCAAATTTAATAGCGTTGTTCAGAAGATTATCTAATGCCTCTTCAATTTTTTCTGCGTCAATTTTAATTTTGGGCAAATTTCCTGAAGTATTCTTGATAAGTTTAACTTTCTTTGTCTTTGAATAAGATACATTCTGGTTCACTACCGTTTCAATTACATCGTTAATAGAATTACTGGAAAAAATAAGAGTTGGTTCAGGCATAGCTTTCGCAAGAATTGAACACATATCTTGCGACATTTTTACAATATCACCTGAAGTAGCTACCAGTGATTCCATTATTTCATGTTGTTCATTTGCATTGAGGTCGTAAGAATTTAAGAGTTGAATATAACCCTGGATTGCAGAAGCCGGATTCTTGATATCATGAACAACCATCGCGAACATATCTTCTTTTTGTGAATGGAGGACTTCGATCTTATACTTGCTCTCTTCGAGCTTTTCCTTCTGATCAATTAAATGGAGATTTGCTCTTTCCAGATCCAGCACATTTGTATTTACTTCTTTTAATTGTTTTTGAAGATATTCATTTGTCTCTTGTTGTTCTTTCAGTTCATCTTGCAGTCTTGTTAATGTTTGTTTAAGGCTTATGAGTTCTTGTAATGCATGGTCTTGCGCCTGACTGTTTGTAATTTTTACTCCCTTTTCTTTTTTATGTGGATCATTTTTTTTCTTTTTTCTCAAAAACAAAAAAATGATGATAAAGAATTGAATGATGACCACAGCTCCCAGTATATAGCTTAAATAGAGATTCGATTCCAAACCCGGAGCAGCGGGTTCATTCACTTTTATCACAACCGGTTTCTCGTCGGTTACTGTAATGGTAAGAAGAAGTGGAATGCCTTCTTTTTCTATACTTGTTGCTGGAACAATTTTTAACAAGTGAGTGCCTACATTGAGCTCCTTTAGTAACAAAAATTTTTCCGATAGATTTGCCTCTAAGAGATGCCCATCCAGAAATACTTTGTAAAAAATCTTTTTATTTATCTTTATTGAATTTTCAAAACTGAGAGACAATGGGAGGCTATTGTTTATTGAGATATTTTCCCACCCGGATTTGTCAAGTTCAATCGTTCCAGCGCGTACTGAAGTGATTGACACGGTTAACGAATCAATGGTTTGGGCGAAGTTGACCGATGCAAAGAGAACGAAAGCTAAAGCTACCGATCTGAAATTAGTTATTAACATTTTTTGATTTTCTTATACATGGTAGATAAAAATATTCTGCTGTCCGATAGAAAAGGACAACGAAAAAATTATAAAAAGATACCCCTTGCTAAGTTTAAATTTGGCTTTATCGGAGTATAAATAAGAACATGAACAAATCTATAAAAATCAACGGACAACACATAACAAAAACAGTTGTAATTTTTTGAAATTCTTTACTCTGCAACTTAGGTGGAAAAATCCATTGAAGTAAAGAAGGGGACATGTCATTTTATGGCTTATTGACAAATTAATTATTAACGGAGATAGAGAATTAAATTTATTGTTCTTTAATAATTCCCTGGAAACATCAATGTCTAGTCTGAGTTTGTGTAACGATAATCGTTATTTAAAAGTTGCACTGCGTTAAACTGAAGAGATGTAATATTTTATTTTAAGAACAATACCTTCATAATTTTTTGAAAGAAATATTAATTTAATCCGTAACAATTTAAAAAATTATCATATTTTTGAAACAGTTCAGTAAATAAAAATTAGAAATATTAAATATCATCACTTTAGTTTTCATCAGTAATAATTTTTTAAGAAAACAAAATATGTTTATAGACAAGAGAATTAAATGATTAAGAATTTGTTATTGGGTTACGATATAGGAAGCTCATCAATAAAAGCTTCTTTACTCAATGCGGAAACAGGGGAGTTGATCTCCTCGGCAAGTTCCCCGGAAAGTGAAATGAAAATAAACTCGTCCCGCAAAGGATGGGCAGAACAACACCCCGAAGTGTGGTGGCAACATATTGTTATTGCAACAAAAAAAATGTTTAATGAAATATCTCCCGACCACTGTGAAGTTTCAGGTATAGGTATTTCTTACCAGATGCATGGTTTAGTTATCGTCAATAAAAACCATGAAGTTATTTATCCCTCAATTATCTGGTGCGATAGTAGGGCGGTTGAGATTGGGAACAAAGCATTCGCTGATTTGGGACCTGAATATTGTCTCGGGAGCTGTTTAAACTCCCCTGGAAATTTTACAGCCTCCAAACTTAAGTGGATCAAAGAAAATGAACCAGGAATTTATTCTCGGATATTCAAAGTGATGTTACCTGGAGATTATATCGCTATGAAATTGACAGATGAAATAACTACTACAATTTCAGGATTGAGCGAAGGCATCTTCTGGAATTTTAAAGAAATGAAAATTGCTGATGAACTGATTCAATATTATGGTTTAAATAAAAATATGCTTCCGGATATTGTTCCTACCTTTGGTCTGCAGGGAAGATTGAAGTCAAAAGCAGCCAAAGAATTAGGATTAACAGAAGGTATCCCAATCACATACCGTGCTGGCGATCAACCTAATAACGCTCTTTCCTTAAATGTATTAAACCCCGGCGAAATAGCAGCAACAGCAGGAACTTCAGGCGTTATCTATGGTGTCGCTGGTAAAAATATTCATGATCCCGAAAGTAGAGTAAACACCTTTGCACATGTAAATTATCTAAAAGAAAAACCTAATGTTGGTGTTCTCCTTTGCATAAACGGAACGGGAATTCAGTATAGTTGGCTTAAACAAAACATCTTTGAGAATAGGTATACTTATAATGAAATGAATGATTTTGCTTCAAGTGTCGTAATTGGATCTCAGGGACTTTTGTGTTTCCCCTTTGGAAATGGGACCGAGAGGGTTCTTAAAAATGTTGATTTTCACGGTCATTTTTCGGGGCTCAATTTTAATATTCATACTAAGGGGCATTTAATTAGAGCCGCTCAAGAGGGGATCGCCTTCTCATTCAAGTATGGTCTTGAAGTCATGAAAAATATCGGCATGGAATTCAATATCATTAAAGCAGGCAATTCCAATCTTTTCCAGAGCAGAGTATTCAGAGAAGCATTTGTAAATACTTGTAATGTAAATCTCGAAATTTATAATACAGACGGTTCGCAAGGGTCAGCAAGGGGGGCAGGAATAGGCGCCGGACTTTTTTCACCGGTTGAAGCTTTTAAGAGTTTAAAAATTATTGATAGATTATCTCCTTCGGAAGAATCACTCAGGGAATATGATTCTGTTTATCAAAACTGGAAATTCACTCTGGAAAGTATTTTAAAAAATGTTTACGCAAAGTAGGTGTTAAATAAATTAAATTTATCAATGGGAAATGTTTACCTTTATTAGGTTTGTTTTGTGGTAGCTTTATAAAATTTGCGATGGAGACAGAAAAAGTTGTACTGCTGGTTGACTAATCTTAGTTTTGTTAAAAATAACGATCTAAGTTCCTTTATTACAATTTACTTGAGTCGATACAAAAAATATTATTCTTAGAATTCTCCACCAGGATTTTTGGGGAAACTCTAACTAACCAAACATATCATAGCTCTGTAATTCTCCCACAAAAGCAAGAGAAAAATTAGTTAAAAAATTGTAGAGAACAATTAAGCGACATTTTTATAATAATTTAGCGGAGAATTTATAAACCGTTGTCTGGTTATAAACTTTACCGGGTTCTAATATTGGTGAAGGCCACTCCGGTTTGTTTGGCGAATCGGGATATAATTGAGTTTCCAGGCACAGCCCGGTTCTCCTTGCATACATTACTCCATTTTTCCCCTTAACAGATCCATCTAAAAAATTTCCGGAATAAAACTGCACCCCCGGTTGGTCTGTTGATACTTCCATTAGTCTGCCACTTACCGGTTCGTATACACTGGCAAACTTTAATAACTGGTTTGGAGCCTTGTTTAATGCCCAGTTATGATCATAGCCATCTGCCAACTTTAATTGTTCAAAATCGGCATCGACTTCTTTGCCAACTTTTTTCGGTACTCTAAAATCCATTGGCGTCTTAGCAACTTCGGCAAATGCACCCGTCGTTATCAATCCCACATCAACAGGCGTAAACTTATCTGCATCTATCATTACTTCATGATCTAAAATTGTTTTGTGCATATTGCCGCTTAGATTGAAGTACGAATGGTGTGTTGGGTTGAGGATCGTTTTCTTGTCTGTTGTCGCAATGTAATTGATCGATAGTTCGTTGTCCTTGGTTAGCGTATATTTCACGGTGAGCTCTACGGTGCCCGGATAGCCTTCTTCGCCATCTTTACTTTTATAGTTCAAAGTTATGGATGCGCTACCCAAAGCTTCAACAACATCAGTATGTATAACTGTCCAAACTTTTTTATTAAAACCTTCAGTTCCACCGTGTAGATGATTTTCCCCATTGTTTATCGAGAGTTGATATTCTTTTCCGTCTAGATTGAATTTTCCTTTACCTATTCTATTACCGTATCTTCCGACAATCGATCCGAAATATGCTTTGTCTTTTACATACCCATCCAGGCTATCGTAACCGAGCACTACATCTTCATACTTTCCATTTTTATCCGGCGCTGTTAACGATACCACAGTTGCGCCATAATCAATTATCTTTGCTTCCATTCCATTTGCATTCTTAAGCGTATATACATTTACTTCCTGTCCGTCGGATAACTTTCCGAATATTTTTTTTTCTACCATTGATTTTCTTTCTTGCTTAGATTGGCAGGAGAATGAAGTTAGTACTACTAACGCGGTTATGCAGAGCACGATTATTTTTTCGTTTTTTTTCTCCTGCCACTATAATTTTCTTACATTTTTGTTTTTGTTCTCTACTTTTTCTTCCATGGTCTGAAATGAATAAAATATATCAGTCCCACTATTAGCAAAAGTATTCCCCACCATACGCCGAAGTGCAACTCTCTCAATACTAACTGTTTATCTGTCGATGGATTTATCACATCTACCACATTGGCTATCGTAATTATTACTCCGTAAATCAGGAGGAGAGAACCAATAAAAAACCAGATCGATATTCCTTTATTTCCAATCATGATTGCCTCCTACCAAAAAATTATGTTTAATAAAATAAATACGGCACAAACTATTGAGGCCCAAAAAATTGGTCGTTGCCACAAATGCAAATGTCCTTCGGAAGGTATTTCCGTGCATCCTCTTACCAGGCCTACTAATTCCGCTTCTGATTTCGGTTTGGTCATGTAGCTTACTATAACGGTAACACCTACGCATATCAACCATGACCATAAAGCGCGGTACATATTCTCGGCCATATCTTTTGCATATTCACTTAGAGCAATATACTTTAAAGCCCCCGGATACATTTTTACCCAAGCCCACATTCCTATTGATGAACTAATGCCAGCTAACAATCCCCAGAAACCACCGGCGGCTGTTGCCCGTTTCCATAGCATGCCCAATATTACTGTTCCAAACAACGGAGCAACAAAAAAACTAAATAGCGCCTGTACATAATCCATTATACTTGCAAATTGCTGCACCAGGTAGGCTGTTCCTATACTTACCAACACACCCAGAATGGTTGTCCATCTGCCTATCTTTACGTAAGCGGCGTCGCTTTTTTCTTTCTTTGAAAACTTCGCATGCAAAGGTCTGTAAACATCGTAAGTCCAGACAGTTGCAAACGCGCTTACGTTGCCGGCCATACCTGACATGAATCCGGCAATCAAGGCTGTTACTCCCAAACCTAACAGACCCGGTCCGGCATATCTTGCCAGCATCAGAGGTAACACCTCATTAAAACTGTGGGGATTGGCTGCGCTTACTTGATTTTCTCCTACTAAAGGAGGGACTATGAGGGCTAACCCCAATAAGCCCGGTAGAATTACTATGAGCGGGACGAACATCTTAAAACCAGCTCCGATAATTGGAGCCATCTTTGCGGCTCGCAAATCTTTAGCAGCAAGAACTCTTTGTACAACCAGGAAATCTGTCGTCCAGTACGCGAAAGAAATTATCGCTCCTAGTCCAAAAACAATTCCAGTCCAGTGGATTCCCATTGGATTATCCTGGAATGAGCCCAGGGTTCTCCACAAATGGGTATAATCTCCAGCCGGAAAGTTATGTTGGATCCTGGCGACCATATTACTCCAACCTCCGGCTTCTATTAATCCAATTATTGGAATTATTAATGCACCTAACCAGATTAACATAAACTGTAGCACTTCGTTAAAGATCGCTGAAAGCAGCCCGCCCAAAACTACATACACCATAACGGTTAAAGATGATACCCATATGCTGAAATGTATATCCCAACCGAGTACCACTTTCATAACGATAGCCATTGCGTACATGTTTATTCCGCTCATAAATACCGTCATAAAGCCAAACGATAACGCCGACAACATACTTGAACTTTCACTAAATCGCAGTTTCAAATATCCCGGTACCGAGTGAGTCTTGCTAATGTAATAAAAAGGCATCATGATTAATCCAAGGAATAACATTGCCGGTATTGCTCCAACCCAATACCAATGCGTGGCAAGTATGCCATATTGATAAGCTGCAGCAGCCCACCCCATTAGCTCAAGTGAACCAAGGTTTGCAGCCACAAATGAGAGTCCGGCTATCCACATTGTCATCTCGCGTCCAGCCATGAAAAAGTCATTCCCCGTTTTGGTGAAACGCAACAAATAGTAACCTATACCAATTACAAATACAAAGTACACAGCAACTATCAATGAATCTACCCAGCCTAACGATAATATCGATGTCGAAGATGATAATAGTATGGTGATTTGCCGGTTGAAAATATCGGTCATATTTTATTCCTTGTTAAAATGTGGTTAGAAGTATTGTGACTAAGCATGTTGAAAAAGAAAAGAATATATTGAGAAGAATAAATTATTTCGGGATGTTGAAGAAGGGAATTGAACAAGCGCTTTGCTATGCAAAGGAATTGTCGAAGCGAAAATAAAAATGTTTGGTGCTGATTCAGTATTCAAAAACATTTAAAACTCCAGCCGTTTTGATTATGTAATTATAACCGGTGATTAATTTTATAAAAGCCTTTTCTTGTTTTTTTTAACCGCTTTGCTAAATGTAAAAGTAAAAATTTTTTGAACTGAACGCGATATTAAAAACAATAATTTCAATTCATCTTTTCCGAAAAATACATTTTATTCTCTAAAAATCCTCTAAAAAAGAATTAAAACTTTGTTGAAAGGATAGAATAAAAAAGTTTGAAATGCTTCTGGCGTGTACGAAACTGTTTCAAGTCTATCCCTTTTTCTTTCTTAAAGTAACGTGAAATATGCTCAACATCGGCGAAATTGAAACGTGAAATAATTTCCGGAATTAACAAATTTGTTTCCAACAGTAGATTTGAAATCTATTCAACGCTAACTGCAAGAAGATTGGTAGGCTGCCTTTGTATATGAACTGTCGCGCCGGAAAATTCCGTAGTTTTTACTTCTTCTGGTTTCTCAAAATCATTGTACTAATTCATCGCATGTGCTGTTAGTTATTCACCTTTTAATCCCGTAATTGAAATTCCTATTAAGCGGCAGTCTATCGCTGAGTTTTATTAACATCAAGATTAGCCGGGCTTATATGGAGTTTACTGTTTTTGTCTTTCGAAGTATATGTGTTGATGGCTTTCATCGACAACGTGTTATAACGATATCCACGCTTTGCAATTCAACCGGAAGTTTGATTGCATCTTGACAACGTCAGAAGTATATTTTATTTAGCCATAAATCAGGTATTTTGAAATAACAAAATCCACCTTAAATTAATCCCAAAATAACTCCTATCTTTGGGGGACAGTTAACTGAAAGGGAAGTGAAGTAACAAGAGAATTGAACAATGAAATTATTTTAGTAATATAAAAGTGAATGTCACCTGGATAAAATTAAAAAGGTTTCCTAAAAATCTCCATGGGAAAGAAAAAGAGTGTATTTGGGAGAAACAAAAATGCGAATATCGCTTAAAATCGTAATATTCGCGTCTTTATTTTAACTGGCGGAGAGGCCGGGATTCGAACCCGGGGTACAGTTTTACCCGTACGGCGGTTTAGCAAACCGCTGGTTTCAGCCACTCACCCACCTCTCCAAGTTTATGAAATTGATCCAATGAGCCATTACGGCAGTTTCGCAATCCCGATGATATCGGGATTCAGCCACTCACCCACCTCTCCGTTTTTTAAAAAATTACACCGAAAAGTTAATGAATTTTCTTCAAACTTAAAATAGGAATTTATAACTGAGTGAAATATTTCTTCCCGGCATAAAGGTAAACTCCTTAACAGCAGAAAGATGGTCTTTATACTCCCGATTGAAAGCATTTTCAATTTTTAAAGAGATGATGTGTGCAAATCTTCCTGAAAAGAGTTTAATACCGCCGTAAAAATCAGCAAGGAAATACCCTGGCGTCGGAGTTTCATTTTGTGAAATATAATTTTGAGATGCAGCTATTTTTAGAGTCGAACCAAACCAAAATTGATCAACGGTATACCGTGCTTCAAAAGAAAACCGGAACGGAGGAATTTGGGGTAAACTCTCTTTTGTTTTACTATTCATAGCCCTTACATAATCCGCAATCACTGTAGTTGCAAGATTATTCACAACTTTAAGACTTACCTTACTTTCAAAACCATAGAATATCGCTTCGTCGTTTCTATACTGCTTTACACGAAATCCGGTAGAATCATTAAAACCTATAAGCATGTTTGTAAGCGGATTCGTTTCATCACTATAAAAGAGTGGCAATGGAGTTCTCGAGATAAAATTACTAATTGAATTTACATATCCGGTTATTTCCGCAGAGCAATCTTCACTAATTGATCTTACCCCAAGGTCAAATCCTAAACTATTTTCGATTGATAAATTTCTATTCCCGATATCAAAACTGTTTGCTGCTTCGTGGATACCATACGAGGCAAGTTCATCGGCGCCCGGTGATCGAAATGCTTTTGCCAGGTTAAAAAAGATTGATTGTTGCTCAGAAAGTGAATAAACTGCTCCGAAAGAACCGGAGAGTGTCGAAAAATATTTCTTCTGATGTATAAAAGAAGAATCAGTTAGTACGGCTGGGCTTATATCTATTGAATTAATCTCAGTTCTAAATCCGAATGAGAAATTTAATTTACCGAATTTCATTTGTTCAAAAATATATCCAGCTGCCGTTATGGATTGAGTATTTGGAGTTATAGCTTCGCTTCCAAGTATCTTATATTTTTGATACGATGATGAGAGACCGAAAATTCCATTCAAAAAAAATAATACGGGGAGATGTTTTGAAGAAACATCTATATTGGCTGACTCAAGATTGAACGAAGTGCCGATAATTCCACTATATTTATCAATTTCATTATGATGGTAATTTTGATAACTCCCCTTGAGATCAAATTCTGATAAGAAACTATTTTTCAACTTAACATCTGTAATGTACTTAACTTGAGTTTTATGCATGTCTATGTATGTTAGAGCAGTGCTTCCAGAAGGTGCGGGCAACCCATACTTATTATTGAAAGATGAAAAACTTATTCCGGTAATTCCCCAATCTGGTTGGAACGATACTCCGGTTTGCCCCCCAAAAGTTTCAAAAAAAGAATTTAGTGTGGTCCCACCCGTGGGAATTTTATAATCAGATGCTTTCCTTTTATAAAAATTTCCATGAAATGAAAAAAGGTTGACACCGTAATTAAGATGCAGATTTGTTAAATATTGATTATTCACGGAACTCCCTTCAGTAAGAAAGTGACCATTTAATTGTTGAGGAATGGTTGAGGGAATAGCATCAGTAATAACATTTACAACTCCTCCGATTGCATTACTTCCATAGAGCAGACTTGCCGGACCTCTAATAATTTCGATTTTTTCCGGTTCACTTCCATCATCCGAAATTCCATGATCATCGGAAGCTGAGGATAGGTCTCCCATACGCAAACCATCTTCTAAAATTAAGATCATGTTATTACTAAATCCTCTGATAACAGGACGAGCAGCGGCAGTACCATTTGAGCGCATTGCAACACCGGGTTGAAAATCTAAGGATTGCGCTAAAGTTGCACTTCTTTTAATTTGTAAATCAAGTTGAGAAAGTGAAATGGTGGACTGAGAAAGTTCTTTTAGATCAAGGGAAAAAGGATTTCCTGTAACTATGGTTTCAGTTAAATTTATAACATGCTCATGCATCTGAATAACAAGTTTTTCTTTTTGTGGAACTGATATCTTTTTCGTTGCTTCTTTGTGTCCTGTAAGGGACGCCACAAGAGTATAATTCCCTTGGTGAAGATTAGAGAACTGAAAGACTCCATTCTCATCGGTTTCGACGAATATTTTACCTTCTTTCAGAAAAACATTAACCCCGATTAACGGCTCCTGATTATGTGAATCGATAATTAAACCTTGCAAAACAAAATTCTGTTGAGAAAAACTAACAGAAAACATTAAATAAATAACAAATACAAAAAAATATTTTAGCATAGAAACTCCTTAGTTAAAAGTGGTAATTAGGAAAAAATAGATGGTGGAACTAAATTGTTGGAGGAGCTCTAAGCGGATAAGAAAGATTAAATATTTTATTTTGGACACAAGGAAGGATAGTCACAATGCTTTCTTCTACCAAGGGAAGTTTGATGTTGATTCCCAACGGAAAAAGATTTGTAATAGTAATGGATTGGAAAAATTGATCGAGTGAACAAATTTCAGAGTTGTCTAAGAAATCGCTAACAGCATTACTTTTATTTTGGAGAGAAATGGAAGTATTCCCACTATTACCTAGTGAATAAGTATGATAATGAAATGAACCGGCCGTAACTAGAAATAGATAGGCTGCAAGTAAAAAGTATTGCTTTATTTGATTTAATGATTTTGTTTTCACATTTGCAAAATACTCCAAACAAATACGGGAGAAAAGAGAAATATTTTTACTAGCAGTAATTTTGTAGGGTAAGACTTATTCTGTAATTTTGATAACAAAAAACAAAAGAGAAATGGCAAAGTTTTCAGGTGTTAATTATTTTAATATTGATGATCTCCTTTTTGAAGATGAGCTTCTCGTAAGAGAAACTGTGCGGAGTTTCGTTGATAATGAAGTGCTTCCACAAATAGTCAAGTACAACAGAGAAGGAAAATTCCCTCATTATCTTGTTCCTAAAATGGCTGAGCTAGGTTTGCTAGGTCCAACATTGCCTGCAAAATATGGATGTGCTGAAATGAATAATGTTGCATATGGCTTAATTATGCAGGAACTTGAAAGGGGAGACAGCGGAGTTAGAAGTTTTGCTTCAGTAATGAGTGCATTAGTAATGTATCCTATTTTCACATTTGGATCTGAAGAACAAAAAGATTACTGGCTCCCTCTACTTGCAAAAGGTGAAAAAATAGGATGTTTTGGATTAACTGAACCAGATTATGGATCAAATCCTGGCGGGATGGTTACAAAAGCAGAAAAAGCAGACGGCGGATTTTTACTTAACGGTGCTAAAATGTGGATTACAAACGGAACGATTGCAGATGTTGCTGTTGTATGGGCTAAATTGGATGGTGTTGTAAATGGTTTTTTAGTAGAAAAAGATTTTAAGGGATTTTCTGCTCCCGAAATGATGGGGAAACATTCCCTGCGTGCTTCCGTTACTTCGGAATTGATATTTAATAATGTATTCATTCCGGAAAAGAATCTTCTTCCGAAAGGAATAGGTCTGAAATCTCCTTTAATGTGTTTGAATCAAGCGAGATATGGAATTGCCTGGGGGGTAGTTGGTGCAATGATGGCTTGTTATGATTCAGCACTAGAGTATGCTAAAAGTAGAAAACAATTTTCTAAACCAATTGCAGCTTATCAGTTAACACAGATGAAGTTAGTACAAATGTTAACGGAGATTACAAAGTCGCAACTACTAAATGTTCAGTTAGGGCGATTGAAAGACAATGGGAAACTAAGATTTCAGCAAGTCTCATTGGCAAAAAGGAATAATTGTGAAGTTGCTCTAAATATTGCTAGAAGCTCCAGAGAAATATTGGGAGCAAACGGTATTTTAGATGATTATCCTGTTATGCGTCATGCTGCCAATTTAGAATCAGTAAAGACTTATGAAGGAACTCACGAAATGCATACATTAATTATTGGTGAAGATATAACAGGTTTTGCTGCTTTTGATAATTAAATAACGAAAGTTTAAGATGAAGAATCAAAAAATAATATATGAAGGATTGACTTTTGACGATGTATTATTACAACCTCGGAAATCAAATGTGCTCCCGCGAGAAGTAGAAATAAAAACAAAACTTACAAAAGAAATATCGATTAATATCCCTTTTGTTTCTGCAGCTATGGATACAGTTACGGAATCAAACATGGCTATTGCTTTAGCGCGGGAAGGTGGTCTCGGGATCATTCATAAAAATATGAGCATTGAAGCCCAAGCAGAAGAGGTTGACAAAGTTAAACGCTCAGAAAGTGGTATGATTAGGAATCCAGTTACAGTTAATCCAGAACAACGCATTTATGATGCTCTAGAACTAATGAAGAAATATAGGATTAGTGGAATTCCGGTTATAGATAATACAGCTAAATTGGTTGGTATTTTAACTAACCGTGATTTAAGATTTTCTCCAAATCCAAATTTGAAGATCAAAGAGTTGATGACCAAGGAGAACTTGATCACTGCTCCAATCGGAACAGACTTTGCGACGGCCGAAAAGTTATTGCAACAATATAAAATTGAAAAACTTCCCGTTGTTGATAAGAATGGAAAACTTAAAGGCTTAATTACTTACAAGGATATTCTTAAAAAAATACAACATCCATTTGCAAGTAAAGATAAACTTGGCAGATTACAAGTTGGTGGAGCAGTTGGAGTTACAAAAGATACATTTGAACGAGTTGAAGCCCTTATCTCGTCATCAGTTGATGTAATTGTGATAGATACTGCACATGGCCAATCAAAAGGTGTATTAAGTATTGTCAAAGATTTTAAAAAGAAATTTAAGGATACACAGCTAATTGTTGGAAATATAGCAACTTCCAGTGCTGCACTTGAATTATATTCTCTTGGCGTTGATGCAGTAAAAGTTGGGATTGGTCCAGGTTCAATTTGTACAACTAGAGTTGTAACCGGCGTTGGTGTTCCGCAAATTAGCGCAATTATGGATGTAGCTAATGCATTAAAAGGGAAGAACTTACCTATCATTGCAGATGGTGGGATTAAATATACTGGAGATGCCGTTAAAGCAATCGCTGCGGGAGCAGATTCCGTGATGATTGGAAGTTTGTTTGCGGGAGTTGAAGAAAGTCCTGGAGAGAAAATCCTTTTAGAAGGGAGAAGTTTTAAATCTTACCGTGGAATGGGTTCTCTTGGAGCAATGCAATATGGAAGCAAAGACAGATATTTCCAAGATATGGAAGAAGATATTAAAAAATTAGTTCCTGAAGGTGTGGAAGGAAGGGTACCTTATAAGGGCCAGCTCTCAGATACTATTTTACAATTTATTGGCGGATTGAGAGCCGCTATGGGGTATTGCGGTGTAAAAAATATTAAAGAATTGAAAGAGAAAACGCAGTTTATAAAAATGACATCGGCAGGTTTTAGAGAAAGCCATGCCCATGATGTGATTATAACTAAAGAATCTCCGAATTATCACAGGTAACAATTCATAAATTATTTCGGATTAAGAGTTTATAATGTTCAAAGTACTTGTTATAGCATATTATTTCCCTCCAATGGGTCTAAGCGGTGTACAAAGGATTCTTAAATTTATAAAATATTTTCCTGAAAACAACTGGATGCCGACTGTATTAACTTCTGCCGAAACCGGCTACTTTGCCCATGATCCTGCATTATTAAATGAGGTTGATAAGAGTATACGCGTTATCCGTGTAAATGGGCATGAACTAAATGCAAAATTAAGTTCTTTTGGAACGATAAAAATGCCTGGAGAATTTACAAGAAAATTGATTAACAGAATCAGTCAATTCTTTTTTATTCCAGACAACAAAGTATCATGGACAAAAAAAGCTATTATTGAAGCAAGAAAACTTTTAAGCAATGAGCAATTTGATTTAATTTTTGTTTCTGCTCCTCCTTTTTCAGCTTTTCAATTGGGGGCCAGATTGAAAAAAGAATTTAAAATTCCTCTTGCAATAGACTACAGAGATTTGTGGTTTGGTTACCAGTTTTCTAAATATCTTACACCTTATCATGCTTATAAGCACAAAAAGTTAGAATATGGGGTATTAAAAGTAGCAGATAAAATATTCGTTACAAATAGAAGAATAAAAGAAAATCAGTTGGAGACTTATAAATTTTTGGATTCCAATGATATTGTGATCATTCCACATGGGTATGATCCTACTGATTTTGAAAGTGCTCCAATCATCAAAAAGAAGAATAATAAAATGATTTTGACCTATACCGGATCATTTTATGAATTTATTACTCCAAAATATTTGCTTATAGCATTTGCCTTATTAAAAAAAGAAAGAAAGGATATAACAGACAATATCGAGCTTTATTTTGTGGGAGCGCAGACGAAAACACTTCGAAAATTGACCGTTAAGTATGGACTGGAAGATAATGTGAAGGAGTATGGATATTTAACGCACATAGAATCAATTTCAAAACTTAAATCAAGTGATGTATTGTGGTTAATGGTGGGAAATGGTAAAAATGACGATACAATTTCTAGCGGGAAATTATTTGAATATTTTGGTTCGAGAAAACCGATAATGGCATGTTTACCTGAGGGAGCACTAAAGTCTTATGCTAGTCAATATGGAGCAGTTTATCTCTCAGATCCTGAAAATGTTCAGAATATTAAAGAAATCTTGAAGAAAATTTATAATGATTATCAAACTAATTCATTTTTAAAACCGAATGAAGAATTTATTGAAAAATTTCGGCGTGATTTTTTAACTGAACAATTAACAAAAGAATTCCAATTTATGGTTAAGAATAATTGATGAATATTTTAATACTAGGAAGCGGCGGTAGGGAACATGCTTTAGCATTAAAAGTTAAGGAATCCCCGCAGTGCAATAAATTATTCATCTCACCGGGAAATGGTGGAACTTTTAATTGCGGTGAAAATATTATTTTTTCTTCTAATAATGCTATACTCGATTTTTGTAAAGCAGAAGAAATTGGGCTTGTGATCGTTGGTCCGGAGAAATATTTAGTTGACGGGACAGTAGATTTTCTTAGGAGTATGGGGGTCATAGTTTTTGGCCCGGGTGAAAAAGCGGCGAAAATTGAGGCTGATAAAATTTTTGCCAAAGAATTGATGATAAAAAATAATATACCGACAGGTTTTTATAGAGAATTTACACCTACTTCTTCGAAGGAGGATATTTATTTTTATTTAAAGAAACAAAAATATCCTATCGTTATTAAAGCAAATGGATTAGCGGCCGGTAAAGGAGTTGCTATTTGCCGAAATATTTACGACGCGTTGGACGCAATTCTATTGAATTTTGACGAGAGAGCTTTTGGAGAAGCCAGCGATAAAATATTGATAGAACAATTTCTTGTGGGTGAAGAAGCTTCGCTTTTTGTAATCTCTGATGGTGAAAATTATTTCTGTCTTCCGGCTGCACAGGATCACAAAAGAATAGGTGATAACGATACAGGGAAGAACACGGGTGGAATGGGAGCGTACGCTCCGGCATTTATTATCTCCGATGAAATATTAAAGCTTATTGAAGACACTATTGTTAAACCAACACTTTTAGGACTGCAACAATTAGGAACACCCTTTATCGGATGTCTTTTTTGTGGATTAATCTTAACAAGTGATGGTCCCAAAGTAATTGAGTTTAATGCTAGATTCGGTGATCCTGAAACTCAAGCGGTTATGAATGTGATAGATGGAGATTTTCTTGAACTTCTTTATTCTGCTGCAAAAGGGAAGATAAATAAAAATGCGGTTACGTATAACGGAGGAGTTTCCGTTTGCGTTGTCACTGCCTCCGAAGGATATCCGGATGAGTATGAAACTAATTTTAAAATATTCGGTTTAGAAAACATTGATTATTCATCAACAAAAGTATATCATGCTGGAACCTGTTTAAAGGATGGGAAAATTTTTACAAACGGCGGGAGAGTCTTAGGCGTAACTTCCTTTGTTCGGGAGAAAAACTTTGATAAAGCAATCAAACTTGCATATCAAGCTGTCTCGGAAGTCTCATATGAAAACATCTATTTCAGAACTGATATCGGGAAAAGAGCTCTGAATTTTTAATTTGTTTTTGAGAGACCATCGATGGTTTAATAAAATAACTTTTTACTGGAATGTTAGTCTAAATTATTAAAATAATTGAAAGCGGATAATTCTATAACCGTTAAGGGATATCTTCCATCAGCTGGAAACTGAGTACTTGGTACATAATATAACTTAGGAAATATTTTTATAAAAATGAAAAATTCGGAATTAAGTAATCCCCAAAATTCTCAGGTAAGAGAGACAACATCTTATTACAACAACATAGTATTATTGTTTGTAAACTTTTCAAATGATTAATTATCTCAAACAATTTAGCAATAGTACTTTTTCGTCTCTCAAGATAAGAAACTATCGCCTCTACTTTATTGGGCAGAGTATCTCATTATCCGGGACATGGATGCAGACGATTGGTCAAGCCTGGCTTGTCTTGAAGTTGACAAACTCGGGTACTGCTTTGGGACTTGTAACCGCACTTCAATTTTTACCAATATTATTTTTGGGGGCAATGGGAGGCGTGATCGCCGATCGATTATCAAAAAGGAAAATACTTTTCTTCACACAAACCGCCTCAGGTATTCTTGCATTAATTCTCGGAATTCTAGTTGCCACAGATACAGTGCAATTGTGGATGATTTATATTCTTGCTACTTCACTTGGATTTATAAATGCCATTGATAATCCAACGCGGCGAACATTTATTATCGAGATGGTTGGGAATAAAGAACTGAGGAATGCAATTACATTATTTTCAACTGTCTTCAATTTAAGCAGAGTAATTGGACCAGCTATTGCTGGTGGAATAATAGCGGGTTTTGGGCTTGCCCTATGTTTCTTAATAAATGCAGCTTCATACATCGCAGTTTTAATTTGTTTATTTTTAATGCGCAAAGAAGAACTTCATGTTGTTGAACCCGTGAAGAGAGCAAAAGGACAACTTCGTGAAGGATTAAAATATGTTTCCGACACTCCACTTCTACGAAATGTTTTATTCATGATGGCTATTATCGGTACGTTAACCTACGAATTTCAGGTTAATCTACCACTTTTTGCAAAGTTTACTTTCAACGGAGATGCCAGTTATTTTGCGTTTTTAAATTCTGCCATGGGTATTGGAGCAGTAGTTGGTGGTTTAGCAACTGCAAGCCGTAAGAAATCAACCTCGCGCGGATTGATCAAAACTGCATTTGGTTTTGGTGTTGCTGTTATCTTGGCTTCACTTGCTCCTACTTTCCATATTGCACTTGTTGCAATGTTTATTGTGGGGATTTTTTCAATAACATTTACTTCTCAGGGCGATACAATTCTTCAACTTGAAAGCGCGCCTAATATGCGAAGCAGGGTGGTAGCTTTATGGTCGGTTGCATTTTTAGGTTCAACACCAATAGGTGGTCCGATTATAGGGTGGATCGGTGAATACGCCGGTCCCCGCTGGAGTTTAGCCACTAGCGGTTTTGCTGCGATAGCCGCGAGTATCTTTGGGTTGATAATGTTATGGAATTATGTTTCTCCAAAAAGTACAGAGCAAATTCCGGAGCCGGCACCCACCATCGAACCGAATAAAGTTATTTAACATCTAAGCCAGAACACATAAGTAGTACAAATATTATTATTAATAGAAAAAAGAGAAAAAAATGAAATCAACTTTTGATGAAAAATCTAAAACATGGGACACTGAACTCAAAATAAAGAGAGCTAAAAGAATTGCCGATGAAATTATTAAACGTCTTCCGTTGACCCAAACAGATGAGGTATTAGAATTTGGTTGCGGAACCGGTTTGATATCTTTTAACTTACTGGACCATGCAAAACACTTTACCTTATTAGATAATTCGGAAGGCATGATTGATGTTGTTAAGGAAAAGATTGCTATACAGCATTTGAGTAATATTACTCCAGTTTGTGGTGATATTTCTTCGACACAAATGATTCCTAAGCATTATGATGCTATCTACACCTCAATGGCTCTGCATCATGTTGTTGACCTTGAAACAGCAGCACAACAATTCAGTAAACTGGTTGTTGATAATGGATTTATTTGTATTGTTGATTTAATTGAAGAGGATGGAACATTTCACAAAGATGATTTTGAATTTAATGGACACAATGGTTTTCAGGTTGATAAATTAGCCTCTATTTTTGAACACTATGGTTTTTCAACCGAATATTCTGATATCTTCTATAAAGACATTAAAATTGTAGAGAGTAAAGATTTTGAATACTCTCTATTTATTTTGGTAATGGAAAAAGATCATTAGTGATATTTTTTTTGTTCTCCAAGTCGTTTTTACAACGCATTTAAAATGTTTCTGCCGATTATTAATATCTTACAAGTAAAGTTTGGGTAATATTTGGCAGAATATTTTAAATATGTTGAAATAGAAATCAGAAGCAAAAATATAGAATGAAATTTCTTCTGACTTCTGACTTCGGAAGACAACCAACTTCAAGTTTTTTGGTTCTGGGTATGTCAGGTTAGGAATTAATGAAATATTATCTATCCCCGGTGGTGGAAATTATTTCAGCATGTCCTATTTGACACTCATTAGAAATTTATTATGTTTCACCACCATTTTTCCCGGGTAACTATGGGTCTGATTTTTTTGTTCTTTTTCTTTTTATTTTGAATTAATAAAGATTTTTGTAAATCCATTAAACATGAATACTTGATTTGCTTTTACTTTCTAAATATAAGTGCTTCTTAAACATCAATCTATAATTTCATTGAGGAAAACATGAAAAAACTACTTACTCTTTTGTTTTTGGTTTTCATAACAACCAATTCCATTTGGGGGCAATTAAGCGGAACATATACCGTTGGCGCAACAGGTACTTATGCTACCATTGCTGCAGCTATAACTGACCTTAATACTGTGGGTGTTAGTGCACCGGTTACCTTTTCGTTAATTGATGCAACTTATGCAGAAACAGGGGCAAATTTACTAATCAGTCCTACATTAAATCCTCCATCTGCTACAGCACCGGTTACTTTTAAACCTGCTGTAGGTGTAGCCCCAGTTGTTACCATCAGTGGGTGTACAGCAACTACCGGAGCTTCGGCTTATGCAGGATTTTCACTCAATAACATCGGTAATATTACAATCGATGGATCAAACGCTGTCGGGGGAACTACAAAGGATTTAACTTTTACTATCAGCGATGCAACAAACGGAAGGAATATAATTCAGTTGTATGGCAATTGTGATACTGTCACAATTAAAAATGTTAACCTTACTTTTCAAGCACCGATGAGTACTTCTTCTTCTACAAGAGGAGTTTATCTAAATGGACAGTCTACAGGCGCATGTGATAATTTCACTTTGCAAAACTGTAATGTTGGAGATGCAACGAATACTCCATATTATGCATCAAGTGTTACGGGATCATCAGGTAGCTCAATTTATTGCACCAATGTTCTAATTAAGAATAATAATTTATTCGGACGTATCCGTCCAGTTTATTTGTATTATGTTGGAACTGCAACAACTACAAGTGAAGTATCTAACAATAATATTTATACATATGGTGGCGCCAACGGTTCAACAACATATACAATCATGTTCAATGTTTGGGCAGGAACTTTTAATTTTTTCAACAATACATTGCCAACACTTGCGACAGCTAATACTTCCGGCACAAGCGGTATTTATGGGATTAGCGGATTAGGCGCAACCACAGGTGCAACTTGCAATATCTATAATAATTTTATTGGTGGGGATGTAGCCGTTACTGGAGTAGCTATCCCTTCTGTTGTCTCCTTGATGTATTTACAGGATAATGGAACATATAATGTATACCACAATACATTTAGATATAATAGCATTACTCCAGCTACTGAAAGGTCGTGCATTCACATAAGTGGCGCTTCAGTTGTAGCTAATATTAAAAATAATATCATAACAAATGAAAACGATGCAGCAAATGCTTATTGTATCTGGTGGAAGAAGACCGGAACGTTAACTTCAAATTATAATGATTTGTATGTTTCCGGCGCTACTGCAAATGTTGGTTATATGGGAACCTCGGTTATTCCTACACTTACTATGTGGAGAGATTCTACAGCACAAGATGGCAATTCTGTTTCAAAAGCTGTAACATTTACTTCTGCAACCGATCTTCATCTTGTTGACCCATCTTTAAGTGATGTAGATTTAGTTGGAATTCCAGTTGGAATAACAACTGATATCGACGGAAATCTTCGTGACCCACTTGCTCCTTATAAAGGTGCTGATGAAGGACTTCGTGGTGGTTTAAAAGGTGACATTTATGTAGGAAATCCTGGGACTGGTCCTGGAGCTACTAATCCACAATTTGCATTACTTAAAGAGGCATTCGATTATTTAAATACCGCAACTTTTTCAGATAATGTTAATTTGTATATTACCAGTGATATTACCGAACCATATACCGGATCTGTTGGTATTGGTTTAGCTGTTAATCCTGATCCTTATACTGTTACAATTAAACCTTACACGGGGATACAACCGGTTGTTACATTTAATTATCCTACTGATCTAAATTCAGGACCTTCTGGAGCTTTCGTTATCGGTATACCCGGGAAGGGAAATGTTACATGGGATTCACTACGTGTAACAAAAAACATCGTTATTGATGGCTCAAATACTGTTGGCGGAACAACAAGAGATTTAACTTTCCAATCAGCTTTAACAGCTCAGAGAAACGGTATGCCTATAGTTATTGTAGGTGATGTTTCTAATTTGACAGTTAAAAATTGTAATATTTTACATAAAGCTCAAGCGGTAAGTACTTCAAACTTGTTTATCAGTGCCATTATGATAAGATCAAGAAACTATCTAAGTAAAGATTGGGTACCGAACCACATCACGTTTGATAATAATTATATTAGTTCAAATTTTGACGGGGTTCCTCAAAACGCACAGGCGATAGGAACTTATCAATCAGGCACACCGGTTCCTGCTACATTGCCAAATAATATTACAATTAAAAATAATCTACTTGAAGGGAAAAGAAGAGGTGTTGTTCTTTATCTAGCAGGAAGTTTTGATATTCTTAACAACGAAGTTGTTCTAAACCAGAATATTGCTGCTAATACTGCCAATGAAGCAATTTATGCCGTTAATGTTCAAGCAGGTTCGGTTGTCAATATTTATAATAATAAAATCTCAAAACTTTCATCAATGTCCTCGGGTGCAGGATTTGGTAATACTGGCATCAGTATTGAATCCAACGGTACTTATAACGTATACAACAATATGATCACCGGATTTGAATTAACCGCGGCTAATCCAACAGCTTATTTAACCGGTATCAAAAATTCTTCTGCAACAGATACTTTGAATTGCTATAACAATACCATCGCCTTGAATGATATTGCTGATATCGGTACAGGTGCAGTTGCTTATAAAGGATTATTAATTTCGAACGGTACAAACACTGTAAAAAATAATCTTATCTTTTCAGCAGAACCGAATTTCGCTTCTTATTGCTTCTCGAGAGAAGGAACTTCTGGAACATTGACGTCAAATTATAATGATCTTTTTGCACAAGATAATACCAATGGTAATGTCGGGTATTGGAACGCTGCCGCAACACCATTATTAGCCGATTGGAAAACTGCTTCAAGTCAAGATGGAAATTCAAAATCAGTTACGGTAAACTTTGTTTCGATGTCGGATCTCCATCTTACCGGTGCATCAGACGGTGATGTTAACTTAATTGGAACTCCTATTGCCGGAATAACAACCGATATCGACGGTGATGCACGAAGTGCAACTTTCCCTTATATCGGCGCTGATGAAGCCCTTACTCCGTTACCGGTTGAATTGACTTCGTTTGCAGCTGCTTCAAAAGGAAATGTTGTTGAACTTAGCTGGCAGACTGCTACTGAAAAGAACAGTTCCTACTTTGAAGTTCAACGTAAATCTGAAAAGAGTGAATGGGCAACTGTTGGAAAAGTTCAAGCTGCCGGAACAACAACCGAAAGTAAAAAATACAACTTTACGGAAAAAGATGTTAAAGGAACGACAGTTAGCTATAGATTGAAAATGACGGATCTAGACGGCAGCTATAGCTATTCTAAGGAAGTTGAAGTAAAAGTTAACGTTCCGGTTACTTTTGAATTAAGTCAAAATTATCCGAATCCTTTCAATCCTTCAACTACGATTAAATACGCTATTCCTACCGACTCAAAAGTTAAATTGGAAATTTATTCCATGCTTGGCGAATTAGTAACTACTTTAGTTAATGAATTGCAAACAACCGGAAATTATTCAGTTGCTTTTGACGCTTCAAGATTTGCAAGCGGTACGTACATCTACAGATTAACAGCTAACAACACGGTTATTACAAAGAAGATGTTGCTGCTTAAATAGGATTAGGAATTACGAATTAGGAATCAAATCCCCCAGCAATGGGGGATTTTTTTTTGTGAAAATCTTATTTTATCCTAATCATCGCGCAAAAATATGCTTTCATTTGGGGTGGCTAAATATTTATTTATGTAATAAAACTTTTTAGGAAAATATATTGTTATTATATGTGTATGAAGAGGTAATAATATGGTCGGATTTAGTTAAATATTAGAATGAATCAAAAAACAATCAATAATAAAATGGTGGATGAGTTTCAAACTAAAATACTCGCATGGTATAAATTGAATAAAAGAGATTTTCCGTGGAGGAAAACGACCGATCCTTACGCTATCCTAGTTTCTGAAATTATGCTTCAACAAACACAGGCGGTGAGAGTTGTTCCGTACTATGAAAAATTTATGAAAAAATTCACAACGGCTGAATATCTAGCAAGCGCAAAGAACACCGAAGTTCTTAAAATATGGTCGGGACTAGGTTTTAATAACCGTGCGATCCGTCTGAAAGAAATTGCTAAAACAATTCAGAACGAATTTAACGGAGTATTCCCAAAACAGATTGACCAACTCCTAGTATTAAAAGGAATCGGAACCTACACCGGTGCAGCAATTTTAGCGTTTGCGTATAATAAAAAAGTAGCGGTAATTGACACAAACATACGCCGTGTTCTTATTCACGAATTGCACTTGAAGGAAAACATTTCTCAAAAGCATCTGTCGGAAATTGCACTATCAGTTGTTCCAAAAGGAAAAAGCAGAATTTGGCACAACGCATTGATGGATTACGGCGCACTTGCCGCTACTGCAAAACTGACTAACATAAAATCAAAATCAAAACAGACAAAGTTTAAAGGATCCGAAAGGGAAGTAAGAGGTAATATTCTCAAACTTCTTTTAGAAAAGAAAAAAGTAACCAAAGCAAGTCTGGTTGAATTCTTTTCTCATAAAAATATTGAAGAGATTATTAGTAAAATGAAAAGTGATGGATTAGTAATGGAAGTAGGGGGAATTATTTCCATAAAAAAATAAAGAAGTATTACAATATTCTTAATTATTTTACCAGCACAATTTAAACTAAATGTGGGAATTTAATTATGAATCTTATTGTGAACAAAAATTTGTGGGTTTTGATTTTTTTATTGTCTTTTATTAGTTGCAAAAATGATGCACTCGTTACTTCGCTATTGCCGCCGGAACCAATTGTCCGGTTAATCTCCCCGGTGGATGGTCAAGTGATCTCCAAGTATGGGATTGAAGAGATCGATGTTGAAACATATGATGACAAAGGCATTACCAGGGTTGAAGTTGTCGTAGATAGTATAAAACGGTTTTACGATACAAAGCAAGATACAATTCATAGATTTTTTTGGGATTATAGCCTATTTTCTGAAGGGAGTCACCATAAAATTTTCGCATTGGGGTATGATGCAGATGGCCATTGTACCCGAACAAAAGAAGCAAACATAGTGATCTATCGATTTACCCCCTCTAATTTGAATGCTCGTTTATTAACCGATAGCACCATCGAACTCACCTGGCGAGACAACAGTAATTATGAAACAAGATTTGAAATTGAGCAAGCCGGAAGTGATTCGAAGTACACAATAATAGCAACACTTGATTCCAATACGACTTCTTATATCGTTAAAGGGAATTATTTCCCTGATCAGGTATATAAATTTAGAGTAAGAGCCTTTCTAAATTCAAATTCGAGTTGGTATTCAAATGAAGCGACGGCTACATTATTTCTATTCGCTCCCACTAATCTTACTGTTAAGTTTGAAAATGATACAACGGCAGTTTTTAATTGGAAGGACAACAGCTTTTATGAAGATTCTTTTGAGATTGAAATGTCTACCGATTATGGATCTTTTGTAAATGTCCAAACAGTTGCAAAAAACAGCCAGTCTGCAATTGTAAATGAAATATATTTATTATCAAAAAATTACAGGTTCCAAATACGGGCAAAAACGAATAGTTTTTACAGCGGTTACACAAACACTTTTTCATTGCAACTTCAATTTCCTGCACCTACTGACTTGGCGATTCAACAAGTGACGGAAACATCCATAAAATTAGATTGGAAAGACAACTCAACATATGAAGAAGGATTTTTAATCCAGAGGGCCACTGGAACCGGCATCCTTACTGAAATTGCCAGAGTGCCTAAAAATGTTACTTCATTTATCAACGCTGATCTAGACGTTACAAAAAATTATAAATATATTGTTTTTGCGTTATCAAAACATAATGCTTCAAATGATGTAACAGTGAAAACTGCGTTTATTCCGACATTTCTTTTATCTAACACAATTATTCCTGGTGCAGGTTCTCTTCCGGAGGTGGCAACTAGTCCAGATGGGAATATTATTGCTATACAGGGTTATAGTGGCAATGAACATTTGATTAATCTTTATAGAACTTCAGATGGTTTGTTTTTGAGATCAACAACTACAATAGATTCAATACCATCATTTGGATTTGGTATGAACAAAATAGAATTTAGTACAGATAGTAAAATTGTAACAGCATTAACTGGTGCACCGTGGGTTTATTTATGGAATGTAAACGATGGTAGCTTAATAAGAAAGATTTTTACTACTAGAGGGTATGCAGACCTTAAGTTTAGTCCGGATTTGAAAACGATTATTGGAACAGGTGGGAGTTCATTGTATTTCTGGAATTATGTTAATGGAATATTTGATAAAAGTATTGTGACACAATTCTCTTATCCTTCTTTAGCATTTAGTTCAGATGGAAATTATTTTGCAACCGGTAGTGAGTGCTGTTTGTCACTATGGGATGCAAATTCAAAAACCATTTCAAAATCTTTATCTTCAAATACACCTACTAGATATCTTCATTTTACTAAGAATAATGAAAGAATAATCAGCACTGGGAATGGATTAATTTCAATTTGGAACATTGCAAGTGGATTATTAGAAAAGCAATTTGGTACCGACGCTTATTACAGTGATGTTACGCTTTCTGGTGATGAAAAGTATGCTTTCACGTGTACTGGAAGTTCAATATTGTGTTACGGAATCGAAGCAGGTGAACTACTAAATGAAATTCCGGTTAAGAATGGAATATATTCTTTATTTATCACTGCTGATGGACTAACTGCTATTGGAAAATCTTTCGATCGAATTTCAATTATGGGAATAAAAAATATGTGGCAAAAACTGAGATAAAGAATATCATTCCCTAACAGGGGGAGTAACCTGATATCATATTCTTACTGCCAGCCGACTTCAAGCACATTGGTGAATGAGGGGACTTTTTGATTGAGAAATTAACAATAAAGTTGATTACTAGGAATTTAAGATACTCTTGAGTTCGAGGGAAAATAGCATCGTAGAGCGAACCAATTCCATTGTATTTTTGTTGATTAATTATTATATGTAACCAAAGAGTTACCGTATAACTATTTTTTCATTTTATAAAAGGCTTGTTTATATTTGATGCAACAAAAAAGAAGAAAGCAGAAACAATAGATGGCAAAAACTTTTGAAATAGCGATTTTAGGCGGTGGTCCCGGCGGATACGTTGCGGCAATCCGCGCCGCTCAATTGGGTTTTAAAACCGTTGTGATCGATAAAGATAATTTGGGCGGCGTTTGTTTGAATTGGGGCTGCATTCCGACAAAATCACTTCTTAAAAATGCCGAATTATACGATAAAATAAAGAATCACTCTGAAGATTTTGGAATTTCTGTTAAAGAAGTTTCATTTGATTTCTCCAAAATTATTAAGCGAAGCCGTGATGTTTCCGACCGTATTACTAAGAATGTTGAACTTCTTATTAAGAAAAATAAAATTGAAAGAGTGCGCGGTTTCGGAAAACTAGTAGTTAATAATCAGATTGATATTTATGATAACGAAGGGAAGAAGACCGATTCGGTTAGTGCGGATAAAATAATTATTGCAACCGGTGCAAGAGCGAAAAATCTCCCGAACATTCCCGTAGACAGAAAAGTAATAATCACAAGCACAGAAGCGATGAACCTTACAGAACAGCCGAAGGAAATGATCATCATCGGCGCAGGAGCCATCGGTGTTGAGTTTGCTTATTTCTATTCTGTCTTAGGAACAAAAGTTACGCTGATTGAAATGATGGAAAACATTTTGCCAATCGAGGATAAAGAAGTCTCACAAACGCTTGAAAAGAGTTTCCGAAAAAGAGGAATTGAAATTCATACTTCAACTATCGTTGATAAAGTGGTTGTTAAGGGAAAGAAAGCTTACATCACAATCACAAAAAATGGTGAACAAAAAGAATTAACTGCTGACATCGTTCTTTCATCAATCGGCGTTACAGGTAATGTTGAAGGTTTCGGTTTGGAAGAATTAGGAATAGAACTTTTCAAAAATCATATTAAAGTTGATAGGAAAACTTACCAAACAAACAGAGAAAATATATTTGCGGTAGGTGATGTTATTGGCGCTCCCTGGCTAGCGCATGTTGCATCGGCAGAAGGCATTCACTGTGTTGAGACGATAAAAGGTTTGCAACCGGCTTCAATCAATTATGAAAATATTCCGGGATGCACTTATTGTCAGCCGCAAGTAGCAAGTATAGGTTTAACCGAAGCAAAAGCGATTGAACAAGGTTACGAAATAAAGATTGGCAAATTTCCTTTTATGGCAAGTGGAAAAGCATTTGCAGCCGGTGAGCGTGAAGGATTTGTAAAACTCATTTTCGATGCTAAGTATGGTGAACTTCTCG
>Ga0172379_10001503_pt1 | contig 45925 bp, 43 predicted proteins | sample GrowelOW334metaG_FD_119756 | JGI IMG/M metagenome (GOLD analysis project Ga0172379, IMG submission 119756) | Groundwater microbial communities from an aquifer near a municipal landfill in Southern Ontario, Canada - Groundwater well OW334 metaG | ecosystem: Environmental > Aquatic > Deep...
ACTGGATAGACGGTGTTTTCCTGGACATTATTGTCTTTGCAGGGCGGCCGGCGCACGGGTGGGCTTAATAAGTGGGGAATCCGGACCGCCGAAAACTGGGGAGTCTTAGACCGCCGCCTTCACCATAGGCGGTCCGTGCGGGCGCCCTCCGCCTTCCAGCCTTTCTTTAGAAATTTCTTAGGCAGCTCGGTTTTGTAAAAAGCCGTCATCGACTTGAATACGCCGCCGTCCTTGGCAGGCATGGAATATTTCAGCTCGTAACGTTCCGGTCCCTCCGTCAGGGCGTCAAGCGAAAGCCCCTTGTACAGCGGGATGCCCAGTTCGTCCAGTTTTTTCTTCGCGTCCGCCGCGTCCGCGGGAGCGGCCGGCTTCGTCTCTTTTTTTAATGGTTTGTCCGCGTTGTCCGTTGAGGCCGGCGGCAGGCCGGTTTCGGTCTTTGAACTGGTCTTTATTCCGACGAGCGCCTGCAGGCCCTTTTTCCCCTGCTCTATTTGTTCGGGAGTGAGATTTTTTATCATTCCTTTCAGCTTCTCCACCCCGACCTTCAGTTTTCCGGCGTCTCCCGCGCGGGAGCCGGTCGCAGAAAACAACAGCGCCGCCGAAACAAGAAACGTTAATCCTGGTCTCATCATTCCTCCTTAAGTTTTTAATCCGGTGACATAATACCTATTTGCCGAATTAAGTATTATGTCACCGGATAACCGCATACGCTAAAAGGGATAGCCTACTTTTATGATGGCGTTGGTGCCTTCCGAGCCGAAGGCAAAATCCAAGGTTCCCACGACCTGCGGCCTGATCACTATTCTGGCGGAGATGCCGGGGCTGTATTTCAGGTTCCGGGCGCTGAACTCGGAGGGTTTCGGGAATACCGTGCCTATGTCCAGGAACGGCGCTATTTCGCTTTCGCTGATGAATTTCATGAACGGCGAGCGCGAAAGGGTTATGCGTTCTTCCACGGTAAATACGAATTTTCCCCGGTCCACAAAACGGCCGTCGCCCGCCATCCTCAGCCCGGTGCTTTCGCCCAGCTGCGGCAGCGCGTAGAACGGCAGCGCGTCCCCTTTGGTGAACTGGTAAAGATAGTGGATGGCGGTAACATACTTCCCTTCTTCCTTATAGTTATAGTAGTGCTTCAATTGTACGACATAGGTCCGGTAGTTGAAATCTGAAGCCAGGCTCTTGTCCGAGTAATTGACCGAGGCGGCGATATAAGTGCCGAGCTTGGGGAGGAACGGATGGTCGGTGTCATCGTAGACCAGCGCGAAGCGGTGGGTCAGGAAAGTATTTTCCTTCGAGGCCTGGTTGAACAAAGCCGGGAAGAGGCCGCTGACCTGTCCGGATTCCTGCGGACCGTCGCTTATCCTTTTCAGGTAGAGGGCGTGGTTGAAATTAAAGAAAAAATGGTGGTTTACCAGCGGCAGGTCCACGGTAAATTCCTCGCCCGTCATGTTGAGCGCGTAATTGGCCCTGTCCTTTCTGGACGAGTCGATGCCGAGCCCGTAAAAGGATGGTTTTCCCGTCACCCAGTTCTTGGCTTCGGCGCCGACGCGGATCTCCGAGCCCCAGGCTTGCGGCGTGTAATAGTAGATTATGAATTCCCTCTCCACTTTCTGGGAATAGGAGGCGCGCAGCAAAAAAAATCTTTGTTCGTCCGGGAAGATGTATTGCCTGTAAGTCAAGGTGGTCCGGAGATATTCGTTGTATGTGGCGGAGGGCGCCAGGACCGCTTTGATGGTTTTGTCGTTCGGGCCGCCCCTTATGGCCATGATCGGCATGATGCCGAAGGAGACTCCCATATCCTTATTGGAATCCACGACCGGGAAAGGGATGATGGGCCCTTTGGCGGTGTTTATGGTGATGGCGCCCAGGGTCCTGGCCAGGATGTTCTCCTTCGGGGCGGTTTCGGCGATCTCGAGAGGTTTCACCAGCTCCGCCCTGGTTTTCGGCTCTTGTCCCACCACTTCGTCCTTTAATTTGGCGCTCTTGTGCGGTTTTTTCTTTTTAGCCGCCGGCCCCCGCGCCTTTAAGGCGGGGCCGGCCGCGGCCTGCGCGGGCGCGGAGCCGCCGAGCTCCGTTTCCCGCGCGGCGGGGCCGGGCTGCGACGAAAGGTCCGGCGCGCAAAGCGCGAGAAGAAAAAGGAGCGCGGGAAGTTTGCGTGTCATTGGCTAAGGTATTTGCGGACCGAGGACCGGGGCCTGAAGCTCATGAGGGTTTCCGTCCAGGCCGGGGCCTGTCCGCCGCCTGTCCGCCCGTCGTTATGAAAGCCGTCGATTTGACTATGGGCATTTTTCTGCCGTAGCCGAAGGATTTTTCCGTCACCTTCAGGCCGATAGGCAGCTGCTTGCGCTTGTACTCGTTGGCCTCTATGCGCCGGAGTATGGAAAGGACCAGCTCGGCGTCGTAGCCTTTTTTGATTATTTCCCGCGCCGTCCGGTTCTCCTCCATGTAAAGACGAATGACCGCGTCGAGCGTTTCGTAAGGCGGCAGGTCGTCCTGGTCCTTCTGGCCGGGTTTAAGTTCCGCGGTAGGCTGTTTTTTGATTATCGCGCGCGGGATCACCTCGCCCCCGGCGTTCATTCTCGCGGCCAGCCGGTAAACTTCCGTTTTCAGCAGGTCGGCTATAGGCGCCAGGGCTCCGGCCGTGTCGCCGTAAAGGGTGCAGTAGCCCAGGGCGATCTCGGATTTGTTGCCGGTGGTAAGGGCCAGCAGGTTCCCGGAGTTCGCAAGGGCCATCAAAAGAACGCCGCGGATCCTGGCCTGGAGGTTCTGCATCGTCAGTGTGACTTCGCCGCGGGGCTTTGCGGTTTTCAGCTCCCGGAGGAACCGGGCGTAAATATTTTTAATCGGGATGAGCCTGGTCTTTATGCCGAGGTTCGCCGCCAGGGCCCGGGCGTCGTCTATGCTTTGTTTTGAGGTGTACTCCGAGGGCATGAGCACGCCGGTCACATTTTCCGGGCCGAGAGCCCGCGCCGCCAGAACGGCCACCACCGCCGAGTCGATGCCGCCGCTCAGACCCAGCACCGCTTTCTGAAAACCGAGTTTTTGAAAATAATCCTTTATGCCGAGGGTCAGCGCCGAGCCTATTTCGTCCGCGCTTTCGTCGGGGCGCGGCGCCGCGGCCCCCGCGCGGGTGTCGGCCAGCAGCAGATCTTCCTTAAAGGCCGCGGCCGACGCGAGCGTCCTGCCCGCGGGATCCAGCGCGAAGCTGTTGCCGTCGAAAATAAGTTCGTCGTTGGCGCCTGCCTGGTTGGCGTAAATAATATGCGCCCGCATTTTTTTCGCGAGGCCGGAGAGGATGGTCCTGCGCCTGGCGCTTTTCCCCCGGTAATAAGGCGAGGCCGAAAGATTGATGATGATCGAAGCCTTGCGTCCGCGCAGCGTTTTTACCGGATTGTTGGTATAGAGCAGCCGGTTCGGCAGCAGGGCGGTCTGGGCCCAGATATCCTCGCAGATGGTAAGGCCTACAAGTTCCCCCCGGAACCTGAAAGGAATGTTGGTCCGCGCCGGCTCGAAATATCTGGCTTCGTCGAAAATGTCGTAGGTCGGAAGCAGGGATTTGGCCCTTTTTTGCAGGATCTTTCCGCCGCTGAGGAACGCCGCGGAGTTCAGGAGCTCCTTGCCCTGCCTGCCCGGGTTAAGGTCGACGAACCCCACCGCCAGCGCGGGCCCGAGCCGCAGCGCTGCAAGACGGCCGAGCGCGGCCAGGTTCTCCAGGATAAAATCTTTTTTTTCCAGCAGGTCCAGCGGCGGATAGCCGGTAAGCGCCAGTTCCGGGAAGACGACGATGTCCGCGCCCAGGTTTTCGGCTTTCCTGGCGAAGGTCTCTATCTTATGCTCGTTGGCGGCGATATCGCCCACTTTAGGGTTGATCTGGGCAATGGCTATTTTCATAGCGGTTTATCCTGAATCCGCGGTGATCTGCGTAATCTTGAACTAGTATAGAACATCTGAGGCCGGATGTAAAAAACGAACCGCGCATTTTTTTAAGAAAAAACCTCAAAAAATGCGCGGGGAATGCGTCGCGTGCGCTTTTAAAAAAATCCTAACAGGACGGTTTCCGTCATATGCGCAAATCCCTCACGGTTGCTTTATACCACGCACCCCGAAAATTGTCAATACCCGCGGCGGCGCAAAGCTATTGAACAACCATAGCGGGATATGTTAACATAGTAACGGAGAAATCCTGCTCCCAGAGGGCGGGAAAAGAAACGAAAAACGCGGTAAAAAGGACAAAAATAAATGCTGAACATATCGATGAAGACGATGTTGGAAGCCGGTGTGCACTTCGGTCATCAGACTTACAGATGGAACCCCAAAATGGCCCGTTTTATTTTCGGCGAAAGGAACGGCATCCATATCCTTGATCTGCAGAAAACCGTCAAGGAACTTAAAAAAACCTACGCTTTCGTGAAAGATTCCGCCAAGGACGGCAAAATATTCCTTTTTGTCGGCACCAAAAAGCAGGCCAAGGACATCATAAAGGAAGAGGCCGAGAGGGCTAATGTCCCCTGCGTCTACGAAAAATGGCTGGGCGGCACGCTGACCAATTTCGAAACCATAAAAAAATCCCTCAAGCGGCTTGACGAGCTGGAGAGGCTGGAGAGCGACGGCCTTTTCCGCGTCATGTCCAAGAAAGAGGTTTCCCGCCTGACCAAGGAAAAGAACCGCCTTGTCAAACTGATGTCGGGCATCCGCCAGATGAAGAACCTCCCCGATATTATGTTCGTAGTGGATCCCATCGAAGAGGCCGGGGCGCTTAGCGAGGCCAGGAAACTGCATATGCCCGTGGTGGGCGTCTGCGACACCAATTGCGATCCGGACGCCCTCGACTGGGCCGTCCCGGGCAATGACGACGCCGCGCGCTCGATCAGGCTTTTTTGCGCGACCATGGCCGACGCCATAATAGAAGGCCGCGCCGAGGCGGAAGCCGCCAAAGCCGCCGCCGTCCAACCGGCCGAAGCCGAGCAGCAGAACGAGCAGCAGGCGCTGATGGACGCCCCCTCCGAACCCGTCAGGACCGAGGAATAAACCGCGGCCGGGGCCGAGTCGGACCGCAGGCTGACGGGCCTATGCCCTTCAGCCCTCAGCCTGGTCCGCCATGAACAAGCTATTCAAACCCAGGAGATTTTATGAGCGCGATAACCAGCGAACAAGTTATGTCTTTAAGAAGCCAGACCGGCGCGGGCGTGATGGACTGTAAGAGCGCCCTTACGGAGTCTGCAGGCGACCTCGCCAAAGCGGTGGAACTTCTCAGGAAGAAAGGCCTGGCCGGCCTTGCCAAGCGCGCGGGCCGCCTTATGAAAGAGGGCGTGGTGGCCGTTAAGGTTTCCCCCGACTCCAAAACCCTCGCCATGGTCGAGCTCAATTGTGAAACCGATTTCGTGGCCAAGAACCCGGAAGTGAGGGCGCTGGCCGAAGAGCTTTCCGGTCTTATGCTGGCCGACGCTTCGATGGCGAATCCGGCGGAGAACGCGAAAGCCAAGGAAAAACTCCAGGCGCTCGCCATGAAGACCGGCGAGAATATGGCTATCCGCCGCGGCACGACTTATCATGCCGCCGCCGATACGGCCGTCAATTATTATATCCACTCCGATTCAAGGAAAGCCGCGGTCGTGGAACTTTCTTTTAACGGGGAAATGAACGCCGCGAAGAGCGACCTTTTAACCCTGGCCAAAGAACTGGCCATGCAAAGCGTGGCCATGAATCCCAAATGGCTGCGCCGCGAGGACGCCCCTGCGGACCTGGTGGAAAAAGAACGCGAGATCTATCGCGCCAAGATGGAGAAGGACGAAGCCGACGCCAAGGCCCTGGCCGACCAGGCCGGCAAGCCCTACAAGGCCAAGTCCCCGGAAGGCGTGGCGAAAATGCTGGAAGGCCGCGTCAACAAGTTCTTCCAGGAATCCTGCCTGCTTGAGCAGGCCTCCATCCGCGAGAGCAAGCTTTCCATAGCGCAGGTGATCAAGAGCCATTCCGACAGGCTCAAAGGCGAGATCCGGATAAAAAGGTTCGACTGCTACATCATCGGCATGGAATGAGCCGGTAAAACGCATGTATAAACGAGTCCTGCTTAAGATCTCCGGAGAAGCGCTTTCCGGCAACGGCGACGGGCGCTCCATAGGTCCGTCGGCCCTGACCTTTATCTCGGAAGAGATCAAAAAAGCCTGCCGGCCGGAGATCCAGCTTGCCATCGTCATAGGCGGAGGCAATATCTGGCGGGGCGCCAAGGACGGGCACGGTATGATAGACCGGGTCACCTCCGACAACATGGGGATGCTCGCCACTATCATAAACGCCATGGCGCTCCAGTCGGCTCTGGAGCACAAGGGCGTGCATACCCGCGTGCAGACTTCCATAGAGATCTCCCGCCTGGCCGAACCGTTCATCCGCCGCCGCGCCATCCGGCATCTTGAAAAAGGCCGCGTGGTTATTTTTGCCGGCGGCACCGGCAACCCTTATTTTACGACCGATTCGGCCGCCGCCCTGCGCGCGGCGGAGATCGGCGCGGATGTGATCTTTAAGGCCACCCAGGTGGACGGCGTGTACACCGGCGACCCGAAGCTTGATAAGAAAGCCAGGATGATAAAGAACATCACTTACATGGACGCCATCCGCAAAGGCCTGAAGTTCATGGATACCAGCGCCCTTACGCTCTGCATGGAGAATCATCTCCCCATACTTGTTTTCAATCTGCACACTCAGAACAACATTAAAAAAGCGGTCGGCGGCGAAACCGTCGGGACCCTCATTAAATAGAAGGAGAGGCTGAAGCAAGACCAGGCTGAGGGCGGAGCGGATTTAAAAACACCTTCAGACTTCGGCCTTAAACCTTCAGCCTAACCACTTATGGAAGAAAAGATCCGTTCCGCGATCGACAGTCATCTAGCCGCCGCCCGGGCCTTGTCGGCCCAGTGGGGCCTCATAGGACAGATAGCTTCCCTGATCGCCGCGTCCGTCAGGAAAGGCGGCAGGGTCCTGATCTGCGGCAACGGCGGCTCTGCGGCGGACAGTCAGCACATAGCGGCGGAACTGGTCGGGCGGTTCAAGAAAGAACGCCGGGCCATAGCTGCGCTGGCCCTTACCACCGACACTTCCATCCTGACGGCGCTCGGCAACGATTACGGCTTCGACAGGATCTTCTCGCGCCAGGTGGAAGCCCACGGCTGCGCGGGCGACCTCCTTATCGCGATCTCCACTTCCGGCTCCAGCCCCGATGTCCTTAACGCCGTCAACAAGGCCCGCGAAATGGGGCTTACCGCTATCGGCCTTCTAGGGCGGGACGGCGGCTCCATAAAACCCGTCTGCGACCTGGCCCTGGTGATCGACGACCCCGATGCCGCCCGCGTCCAGGAAATCCATATCCTGGCGGCCCATATAGTCTGCGGCCTTGTGGAAGATTCCATCGTAGCGGAACAACCCTGAAAACGACCGTAAATTTAATATAATTATGACAGCGGCGCCCGCGGGCGTTTTGCCGCTTTATGGTGCCGCTTAGGAATCGTCGCGGCAAAAATTCTTACGATAAAACGCCGTTTTACGGCGTTTTATAAAACAGTTGAAAGGAGCCTTTGATATGGCCGAAGATATAAACTCGATGCTGGAACAGGTTGAACTGGACATGATGGAGAAAGTCGATAAATTTAAAAGGGAGCTGACGACCCTTCGCACCGGCCGCGCCAATCCCCAACTGCTGGATACGGTCCAGGTGGAATATTACGGCGCCCGCGTGCCGCTCAAGCAGGTCGCCGCGATCTCCATCCCCGAAGGCCGCACGCTGGAGATCCGCCCGTGGGACAAGGGCGCTATAGACGCCATCGAGGCCGAGCTGCGCAAGATGGACCTGGGCGCCTCTCCGGTCAGGAACGGAGATGTTATAAGGATAAACCTTCCGGCGATGACCGAGGACCAGCGCAAAAAAATGGTCAGGGTCGTTCACAGCATGGGCGAGGATGCCCGCGTTGCGGTGCGTAATGTGCGCCGCGAGGCTATCGAAAAAGTGAAGAAGGCCGAAAAGGCCAAAGAGATCACCGAGGACGATACCGAGCGCCACGAGTCGGCCATCCAGAAGATAACCGACACCTACACCAGGATGATAGACGACACGGCCGCGGTCAAGGAAAAGGACCTCCTGACGGTCTGAATGGGGACTGTGGTGCATTATAAATTTTTGCCGCAAAAATTTATACAAAACCCCGTGCCGGGTACGATAAAATGTCGTTTTACGACATTTTATACGGCGGTTTTTGCCTATGGACAGCCTTTTGAATAAACTAGACCGGTCCAGGATCCCGTCGCATGTCGCAGTTATTATGGACGGCAACAGGCGGTGGGCCAGGGCCAGAGGCCTGCCCGCCGCGGTGGGCCATGCCAAGGGCGTGGAATCGGTCCGGGCCGTGGTAAAGACGGCCAGCGACCTGGGCGTCAAGGCCCTGACCATTTACGCTTTTTCCACCGAGAACTGGAACCGCGGGAAGCTCGAAGTCTCCGCCCTGATGCTCCTTCTGGAAAAGGCCATCGCGGAATACGGCCGCGACCTGGCCCGCAACAATGTGCGGCTGATGATAAGTGGCCGCCTCTCGGAGATGCCGGCCCCCGCCCGGAAAGCGGTGCTCGGTACGGTCGACAAACTGAAAGAGAATACGGGCATGATCCTTAACATCGCCCTGAATTACGGCGGCCGTCAGGAGATCCTCGACGCGGTGAACTCCCTGCTCGGGCGGGGAGTGAAGAAAGTCGACATGGATTCTTTCGCCAGGGAACTCCAGACCTGGCCGCTCCCGGATCCGGACCTGCTGATCCGGACTTCGGGCGAGATGCGCCTCTCGAATTTCCTGCTGTGGCAGACGGCCTATTCGGAATTTTATATAACAGGCACGCTCTGGCCCGACTTCCGGGAGAAACAATTCCTGGAGGCCCTCCTGGATTATCAGGGCAGGGACAGAAGAAAAGGAGCTTAACCATTATGCTGCTACCAAGAGTCCTTACCGCCGTTATCGGTATCCCTATAGTCGCCCTGCTCATCCATATGGGCAGCCTGCCTTACGCGGCGTTCGTGTTCACCGTCATCGCGCTGGCGCTCTACGAATATTACATCCTGATGAAGCTCGGCGGCAAACCCGTCCAGGGCCCCACCCTTTTCGTCATGGGGCTCCTCCTGCCGGCCGCGTTTTTTTTCGATCGTTCCCCCTTCGCCCTGGCCGGCGGAGATAATTTTTCCGGCTCCGCCGTGACCCTGGCCGTCATAGCCGCGCTGGTTTACGAGATCTTTTCCCGGAAAAAATATCTGGAGCGCATCGGCTTCACCCTCCTGGGCCTGTTCATGATCTCCTGGTGCATGGTCCATCTTATCGCTTTGCGCGACCTCCGTCCCGACGGCGAGGCTCTTACCTTCATGCTTATCGTGACCGTGTGGGTCATGGACACGGCCGCTTACGCGTTCGGCCGGTTCTTCGGAAAACGGCAGCTGTCCACCATCAGCCCCAAGAAAACCTGGGAGGGCGCTCTCGCCGGTTTTGTGAGCGCCGTCCTGATGACGCTCCTGTCCCGCGCCCTCATGAATTATTCCATCAGCGTGTCTTTCGCCGTCGCCGCGGGCGTCCTGATAGGGATCTTCGGCCAGCTTTCTGATATAGCGGAGTCCATGGTGAAACGCGCGGCGGGCGTGAAGGATTCCTCCAATCTCCTGCCGGGGCACGGCGGGATCCTGGACCGCTTCGATTCGTATATCTTTCTCGCCCCGGTAATTTATTACTTTACGGTGTACTCCAGATGAAAAATCTCGTTATTCTGGGCTCCACCGGTTCCATAGGCCGGAACGCGCTGAAAGCCGCGGAGAACCTCGGCTGGAAAGTGCTGGGCCTGGCCGCCAATTCCAATGTGGCCGGATTTCTTTCCCAGGTCCGCGTCCATAAGCCCGAATACGCCGCGGTGTTCGATCATAAGGCCTGGACGGAGCTCAAAGGACGGCTTCCGCGCGGCACCAAGCTTCTCCCCCCCGGCGTGGAAGGCCTGGTGCGGCTGGCTTCGCTGAAAGAGGCCGATGTGGTGTTGAATTCCGTTTCCGGTTCGGTGGGTTTCGCTCCGCTGGTCGCCTCCATCCGCGCTTCCAAGCATATCGCCCTGGCCAATAAAGAGCCGATGGTGATGGCGGGCGAGACGCTTATGAGCGAGGCCGTCCGCTGGCAGGCGAAGATCATTCCCGTGGATTCGGAGCCCTCCGCCATTTTCCAGTGCCTGGAAGGCCTGCGGGACAAAAATTACGACGCCGCTGTCTCCAGGATCTTCCTTACGGCGTCCGGCGGGGCTTTCTACCGTTATAAGGGCGGGCTCGACAAGGTCACACCCGCTTCCGCCCTCAGGCATCCCACCTGGAAGATGGGGCCCAAGATCACGGTGGACTGCGCCACGCTGATGAACAAGGGGCTTGAGGCCATAGAGATAAAAAATTTCTTCTCGCTGCCGGTTTCAAAGCTCCAGGTCGTCATCCATCCGCAGTCGGTGATCCATTCCGCGGTGGAGCTGAAGGACGGCTCCGTGCTGGCCCAGATGTCGGAGCCGGATATGAAGCTGCCCATCCAGTACGCGCTGACCTATCCGGAGCGCGTGAAGTCGCTGGTAAGGCCGCTGGACCTCTTCAAAGCCGGACGGCTGGAGTTTTTTAAGCCGGATTTCAGGCGCTTCCCCTGCCTCGCCCTGGCGCTGGAGGCCGGACGGCTGGGCGGGACTTATCCGGCCGTCCTTAACGCCGCCAACGAAGTGGCGGTGGAGAAATTTTTAAAAGGAGCCGCGCTTTTTACGGAAATTCCCGTCATAGTGGAAAAAACCCTCGCGCTCCATCATTCCCGCGACCGCCGGCCCCCCGCCCTCGCCGAAGCGGTCGAGATCGACCAGTGGGCCAGGACAAAAGCCGCGGAGATCGCGGCCACTACACACAACAAGAAGAGGAAATAATGATACTATCCATCGCGGCGGTGCTGTTCACATTCGGGCTGGTGATCTTCCTTCATGAGTTCGGGCATTTCCTGGTCTGTAAACTGACCGGGATAAGAGTGGAGGCTTTTTCGTTCGGTTTCGGACCGGAGCTTTTCGGCCGGGTCAAGGGCGATACCCGCTATTCCCTCCGCGCCGTCCCGCTGGGCGGCTATGTAAAGCCCGCCGGCGAGGAGCTGGAAGAAGGCACGGGCCAGCCTTATGAATATTTCGCCAAACCCTGGCACACCCGTCTGGGCGTGGTGCTGGCCGGGCCCTTCATGAACTATCTGCTGGCTTTCACGATCTTCACCGGCGTCATACTTATTGTGGGCGAACCGGTCCCTTCCACGAGCCCCGTCATCGGCGAGATTTCGCAGGGTTACCCGGCCGACGCGGCCGGGCTTAAGGCCGGCGACCGCATCCTCAGCGTGGACGGAGTTCCGGCCTCCGACTGGCCCCGAATGGCGGAGCTTATCCATAAAAAAATAAACGCGCCGATAACGGTGGAATACCAGCGCGCCGCCGAAAAGACCAGGGTGGAGATCGTCACTAAAAAAGGCCCGGAGGGGCAGGGGCTTATAGGCGTGGCTCCAGGCATGAACTACAGGTATATAGGCGTCCGCAAGGCCGTGAAGATGGGCGCGTACCAGTGCTACTTCTGGACAAAGTACACCGTCACCACGCTGGCGGGCAACATCAGGCATCATCAGAAGCCCGATATTTCAGGGCCTATCGGCATAGTGAACATAGTCAGCAAGGCCGCCCACAGCGGCATGTCGGACCTGTTCTTCCTGATAGCGCTTATCTCCGTGGCCGTCGGATTTTTCAACCTTCTGCCCATACCCCTTCTTGACGGCGGGCACGCCGTGCTTTTTATCTTTGAGGGTATTTTCCGCCGCAAGCTTACCGCCCGGGTCATGGGCTGGGTCAATTCCGCGGGCATAGCCTTTCTGGTGGGCATTCTTATCTTCGCCACCTACAACGACATCGTCCGTCTGCTCCCTAAAAAAGCGGCGGCCCCGGCGCGGACAGAGGCCCCCGCGCAAGGCAAATGACCATGGCCCACGATCATAAAGCCGGAAAGACGCGCGTGGTGAAAGTCGGGAAATTCGCCATAGGAGGCGACAATCCCGTTTCCGTGCAGTCCATGTGCAACACCGACACCCGCGACCTTAAGGGCACTATAGACCAGATAAGGCGCCTTGAAGCCGCCGGCTGCGAGATCATCCGCGTGGCGGTGCCGGACATGGCCGCCGCCGGGAACCTGGGCCGTATCCGCAGGGCCATAGATATCCCGCTGGTGGCGGACATCCATTTCGACTGGCGGCTGGCGGTCGAAGCCGCGCGCCAGGGCGTGGACAAGATCCGCATCAATCCGGGCAATATCGGGGAAAAGGATAAGGTCCGCGAAGTGATAAAAGCCTGCAAGGCCGCCGGCATCCCCATACGCATAGGGGTGAACTGCGGTTCCCTTAAAATTCTAAAAAAGGTCCGCGCCCCGAAATGGACGGCGCGGGAATGGGCCAAAATGATGGTCAGGGAGGCGCTGGACGAAGCGCGCACCCTGGAGAGCGAAGGTTTCAGGGACATAATCGTTTCCCTGAAGGCCGACGATATCGAACGGACGGTCATGGCCAACCTGCTGTTCTCGGAAAAATCCGACATCCCCCTGCATGTGGGAGTGACCGAAGCCGGCAGTTTCCTCGCCGGCACGGTGAAATCTTCCCTGGGCATAGGCCTGCTCCTGACCCAGGGCATAGGCGACACCATCAGGGTTTCGCTCACCGAGGACCCGGTGATGCAGGTCCGCGCCGCTTACGAAATACTTAAAGCCCTGGGCCTCAGGCAGTACGGCCCCAATCTTATCTCCTGCCCGACCTGCGGCCGCTGCCAGGTGAATGTGGAAAAAGTGATCAAAGAGATCGAGGAGCGCGTCTACTCCGACAAAACGCTTCTGAAGCGCTCTACAGGCAGGAAGATAGCCGTCATGGGCTGCGTGGTCAACGGCCCCGGCGAGGCCCGCGAAGCCGATTTCGGCATCGCCGGCGGCAAGGGCCGCGGCGTCTGGATCGAGCGCGGCAAACAGATGAAAGTGGTGAACGAATCCGAGTGGGTCAATGAGGTCATAAGGAAGATCCGCTCTTTAAAATAAAACGCCGACAAACGGCGTTTTATCGCGCCCGGCACGGGGGTTTCTCCGTCCCCGCGCCGGAGTTGAGGAGGAAAACCGACATTTATGAATAAACCCGAGAACAAGCCGAAAACCGAGCCGAACGCGGTCACTCCGCGCGCCCAGGATTACTCGCAGTGGTATCTGGACGTCATTAAAAAAGCCTGCCTCGCGGAACATTCGGCGGTGCGCGGCTGCATGGTCATCCGGCCGCATGGGTACGCCATCTGGGAAAAAATGCAGCGGGAGCTTGACGACCGGTTCAAGGCCACCGGGCATGAAAACGCTTATTTCCCCCTTTTTATCCCGTTGTCGCTGCTGGCGCACGAGGAAAAGCACGCTTCCGGTTTCGCGAAGGAATGCGCCGTGGTCACGCATCACCGGCTGAAGGCCGTGAACGGCGAGATCGTGCCGGACCCCGACTCAAAACTTGAAGAGCCTTTGGTGGTGCGCCCCACCAGCGAAACTATCATCTGGGCGCAGTATAAGAACTGGATCCAGAGCTACCGCGACCTGCCGCTGCTGATCAACCAATGGGCCAATGTGGTGCGCTGGGAAATGCGCACAAGGCTGTTTTTGCGCACCGCGGAATTTCTCTGGCAGGAGGGGCATACCGCGCACGCCACCGAGAAGGAGGCCCTTGAAGAGACCTGGCGCATGCTCGATGTTTACGCCGATTTTTCCGAGAATGTCATGGCCGTGCCGGTCATAAAAGGCCGCAAGACCGAGGCGGAGCGCTTCGCGGGCGCGCTGGAAACCCTTTCCATAGAAGGCCTGATGCAGGACGGCAAAGCCCTGCAAATGGGCACCAGCCATTATCTGGGACAGAATTTTTCCAAAAGCGCCGATGTTAAGTTCCAGGACAAGGACGGCCGGCTTGAATTCGTCTACGCGACAAGCTGGGGCGTCAGCACCAGGCTCATCGGCGCTCTTATCATGACCCATTCCGACGACGTCGGGCTTGTGCTGCCGCCCAAGCTCGCGCCTATCCAGGTCGTGATCGTGCCCATTTTTAAGAATGAGGCGGAGCAGCGGCTGACCGTGGAGGAGGCAAGAAAAGTGGCGGTTGAACTTAAGACGCAGGGAGTAGCCGTCCGGGTCGACGACCGGGACGGCCTCATGCCGGGCGCGAAGTATTATGAATGGGAAGGCAAAGGCGTCCCTTTGCGCATCGAAGTAGGGCCGAAAGACCTGGAAAAGGGCTCTCTTTGCATCGCGCGCCGCTTTGTGGCGGAAATAAAAGGCGAAAGCGACCAGGACCAGAGGCGGCGCCGCAAATGTTTCCTGCCGAGAGCCGAGGCCGTCGCTTCGATCGTTCCCACGCTGGAAGCGATGCAGAAAGAGCTGCTGGAGCGCGCCAGGAGCTTCAGAGCGGCCCGCACGCGCGTGATAGACAAACTTGAGGACTACGAGAAGTTCTTTAAGGAAGAGGGCGGAGGTTTTGCCTGGGTACATTGGGCCGGCGCCTCCGCGCAGGAAGAGGAAATGGCCAAGCGCTTTGAAACCAGCATCCGCTGCGTTCCGTTTTCGGACCAGATTCCGGAGGAAGCCCGCGGCGAGGGAGTCTGCATCCTTACCGGCAAACCTTCGAAACAAAGAGTGCTGATGTCCAAATCGTACTGATTAAAAATTTTTGCGGCAAAAATTTTTACCATACAATTTAAAAATTCAGGAGGATTGTGTTTATGAAACCGAACGACTTTATAAAACTCATGGAGAAGACCCGGATGTACGACCTGACCCAGCCGCTGAGCATCCACACCCCCCCCTGGCCGAGCTATATGCCGCTCCAGCTCCAGTATTTCAAGCGCATAGCCGGAGCGCACATGGGGCAGGGCGCCAACGGCCAGATCATGAAAACTTCCAACCATGTGGGGACCCATATGGACGGCGAGATCCATTTTTACAGCGCCGGCCGCACGATAGGAGAGGTCCCGATGCGCGAGTGGACCGGGCCGGCGGTAGTAGTGGATATTTCCAAGGATGTGGGAGATTACGACCTTTACGAGCCGGAGCTCCTGATGAAGCGCGCCGAGATCCGCAAGGGCGATATCCTGATCATAAATACCGGCTACCATAAATACGCCTGGTACGAAAAGCGCACCTGCGACGAGGTACGCTATTTCTGCAAGCACCCCGGGCCGGGGCCGCGCTTCCACAAATGGGCGCTCGGCATGAAATTCAAATGGATAGGGGTGGATTGCGGTTCCGCCGATCATCCCATGAACACCATTATCCGCAACTGGCACCCGAAATTGTTCACGGAGGCCGAGAACAAACTGGAAAAAAATTACGGCAAAAAATGGGATGAAATGTTCCCGCCGGAGGAATATTACCAGGTCATGCATCTGAAGCTCTTCCCTAAGAGGCTGGTCCACGCGGAAAATCTGGGCGGCGAAATAGACAAGCTTTCCAACAAGCGCTGCTGGCTGGGTTTCTTTCCCCTCAAAGGAATGGAGCTCGAATCCGCCATGGGCCGCGTGGCGGCCTGGAGATGATTTGCCGGAGGTAAATTATATATGCCGATCGTCGCCGAATTTGAGTATGTGAAACCGAAAGACCTGGAGGAAGCGCTGCGCGTGCTGTCGCTTCATATGGAGACCGCCAAAGTCCTGGCGGGCGGCACCGACCTGATCGTGCACCTGAAAAAAAATCTTATCCGTCCCGAAGTCGTGGTCGACCTCAAAGGCGTCTCCGGCCTGGACAAGATAAATTTTAAAAAGGGCGTACTCTCCGTCGGTTCCCTTGTTACATTCGCCCAGCTGATCGATTCCCCCCTGGTCGGGAAATATTGCCCTTTGCTGCGCGAAGCCGTCGGGACCGTGGCGTCCACCGGCGTCAGGAACCGCGCCACCATGGCCGGCAATCTTTGTTCCGCCGTGCCGTCCGCCGATTCCGCCCCCGTCTTGGCCGTCTACGACGCCGCGATCCTGGTCAAAAGCCTCAGGGGCGAGCGCCGTATTTCCATACACAACTGGTTCGCCGGTCCCAAAAAAACCGCGCTGGCCTGCGACGAACTGGTCCTGGCCGTGGAACTTGCGCTCCCTGAACCTAAGACCGGAGGCTGCTACGCCAAACTTTCCCGCTACGAAGGCGAAGACCTCGCCCAAGGCGGCATAGCCGTGCTGGCCCTGGCCGGAGGCGCCTTCCGCGTTGCGGCCTGCGCGTTGGGACCCAAGCCCGCCCGATGCCCGCAGACCGAAGCGGTGCTCAACGGCGATAAGCTTTCCGCCGGTCTTATCGCCAAAGCCAAAGAGACGCTCCTCCGGGAGATAAGTCCCATAACCGATCTCCGTTCCACGAAGGAGTATCGCAGCCACATGGCCGCCGTAATGCTCGGCCGCGCCCTTGAGGCCGCCGTCTCGCGCCTCTCCGGCGGCGGCCCGAAATACGGAGAAAGCGTGATATGAAAAAACACACTATTTCTTTCAAATTGAACGCCGAAAATATTTCAATAGATGTGGAAACCAATGATGTGCTGCTCGATGTCCTGCGGTATAAGCTCGGCATAAAGAGCCCCAAGGCGGGCTGCGACAGGGGCGACTGCGGGACCTGCACCGTGATCCTGAACGGGAAGACCGTGCGCTCCTGCCTGGTCCTGGCCGTGGAGGCCCACGGCGCGGAAATAGTCACGCTTGAAGGCGCCGACACCCGCAAATGGACGCGGAAGCTCCAGAAAAAATTCCACCGGAAGAATTCTTTCCAGTGCGGTTTTTGCGCGCCGGGTATTATCCTGTCCGCCACCGAACTGCTCGAAAAAAATCCAAGGCCCGCCGTCCGCGAGATCAAGGAGGCCGTAGCCGGCAATCTTTGCCGCTGCACAGGTTACGAGCCGATAATCGCGGCGATAAAGGAAGCGGCTGAGGACGGGGAAAAGGCTGAAGGCTGATTGTTCGACAATTTGACGGGGGAATTTAATGGGAGTTTTTGACGGTATGCGCCGTGTCAGGATAGAGAGCGATCCGCCGGATCCGGGTGGGGCGGTCCGCCCCCGCGTCGTTTCCGTAGCGCGGCCGGACACCGTGCGGATAACGGCGTTCGTTTCGCTGGCCAAGGATTATATTCCCGATCAGGTTTATTTGAAGTCAGACTCCGGATCACGGGTGGCTGAGCAGGAATCGAATGTGGTAAAGCGTTACAATCCCAAGAGGCGCCTTGTTGCGTATTATTGAGGCGATATTGTTAATCAAGGGAAAAATGGAAAAAAATCGGAAAATTTATATTGATGTGCTAAGAAGAATGACCCCGGAGCAGAGATTGAAGAAGGCTTTTGAGATTTCGGAGTTCACCAAACAGCTTTCGATCTGCGGGTTTCGCAAAAGATATTCCAATTTGCCGGACGCGGAATTTAAAAATTTTTTTCTGGAGCATATTAAAAAATGTCACAACAGGAATTATTGAAGAAAGTTGTTAAGGCTTTGGACGAAAACATGATCGATTACATGATAACGGGTTCTGTCGCTTCCAGCTTTTACGGAGTACCGAGGTCGACTCACGATATAGATGTGGTAGTTGCGATAGGAAAAGCAGATGTGGAAAGATTGGCTGGATCATTTCCGGCAGGAGAGTTCTATTTCGATAAGGAAGAATTTGCCGAAGCGATACAAACTAAACGAATGGTCAATGTTATAGATGTGAAAGAAGGCGATAAAATAGATTTCTGGCTGTTAACGGATGACGCTTTTAACCGCGAGTGTTTTGGCCGCAAAGTGACAGAAGATCTAATGGGAATAAAGATTAAATTCCCCACCCCTGAAGATGTCATTATCTCAAAATTAAAATGGGCCAAAGAGTCCGGCGGCAGCGAAAAGCAGCTCCAAGATGTTAACGGCGTTTATGAAGTTTACCGTGACAAACTTGATTTGAAATATATCGCAAAATGGGTCGATCAATTGGCCCTAAAAGACTTGTGGGAAACGGTGATGAGATTGTAGAGGAAAAATATGAATAGAATGGGGCTTTACGGCATTTTATTGATGTTTTCGGCTGCTTGCGCTATTCCGCAGCAGGGTGGCATGAAAAGGTCGGGCGGGTTATTTGGCCCTGCCGGCGCACCCGCGCAGCCACGATCGCAATATGTCGTGGATGAAACGGTCGATGTGCTCACCGATCCTCCGGGCGCGAGAATACTTATAAACGACGCTCCAGCCGGTTACGCCCCGGTGAAGGCCGCCGTGCGAAGGTTGTGGCGCGGCGACCCCGCTTATCCGATGACCCTGGACACGGTTAAGATAGAGGCCCTCCCCGTCGCCGCCGGTCAATGCGTACAGACCGGAATTTTCGGCCAAAATTCCGGCAGGACCCCGCCCCAGGTCCGCTTTAACATGACCAACTGTCCCCCGGCCGGCGGCAAGTAATTATAAAGGCGCAGACGCCTTTTTATTTGAATTTATGAAAGATTTATGAGCATAAATATTCGCGGAGTTAAAGCTGAATAAAAAGGCAGCTGCTGTCTTTTTGCTCCGCGATTGAAACGGCGAGGATATCATGGACCTTCAGAAACTTGTCAGGAAATCCAGGAAGGGCGCAAATCCCCCCCGGTCGAAGGACGAGCTTGCCGTCGTCGGCAAGAGCGTCCTTCGAGTGGACGGCTGGGAGAAGATCACGGGCGCGGCCAGGTATACCGACGATCTTGAGTTCGGTCCCTCCCTCCTGTTCGCCGCCGTGGTCGAAAGCCCTTACGCGCACGCTAAAATAAAGTCCATAGATACCTCCAGGGCCGAAAAGCTCCACGGCGTGGTCAAAGTCGTCACCGGCCGCAGTTTCACCCATAAGTTCGGCCTTTATATGACTGACCGCTATGTTTTCGCCACCGATACCGTGCGCTTTGTCGGAGAACAGGTCGCCGCCGTGGTCGCCGTCGACGCCAAAACCGCCCTGCGCGGCGCGGCGCTGGTGGCCGTAAAATACGAAGAACTTCCTCTGGTCCTCGATCCCGTCAAAGCCCTGGAAAAAAATTCACCGCTGGTCCACCCCGACCTTAAAAGCTATCGCCATGTCCCCTGGTTCTTTCCCCAGCCCGGCACCAATATCGCCCATTGGCGCAAAACCCGCAAGGGCGACATCGTTAAGGGTTTTAAAGAGGCCGATCTGGTGATGGAAGATACATATACCGTCCCCAGGTATGCGCATTGCGCTATTGAGCCGCATTCGGTTATAGGGCTTTTGGATGGCTCGGGAAGGCTGACTATGTGGACTTCTTCACAGTCCCCTTTCACGCAAAGGAATGTTTTTGCCCAGGCGCTTGAGTCCTTCGGCCTCAGCCATAAGGATGTGCGCGTTATCAGCCCGTATATCGGCGGCGGTTTCGGCGGCAAGGCCGGGGTCAGTATGGAAATAATAGGCGCGGCCCTGGCGATGGCGGTTCCGGGACGGCCTATAAAGGTCCTTTGGAGCCGGGCGCAGGAGTTTTATAACACCTATCAGCGCCAGGGCGTCACCGCAAAGATAAAAATGGGGGCAAAGAAGGACGGCCGCATCACGGCGCTGGACTTCCAGCTTTACTGGGACGCGGGCGCTTATGTCGAATACGGCGCGAATGTGGTTAACGCCGCGGGCTTGTCGGCCAGCGGCCCTTATAAAGTTGACAATCTGAAGATAGATTCCCGGTGTATTTATACCAATCTCCCCCCGGGCGGTCCATACCGTGGTTTCGGCTATTCCGAGTTCCTGTTCGGTCTGGAGTCGCATATCACCCGTATGGCTGGTAAACTGGGCCTGGACCCCGTCGCTTTCCGCAAGAAGAACGCCATTAAGGAAGGCGATACGCTGCCCTATGGCGCGCGGATGAACCCCAACGGGATCCTGGAGGCCATTGAAAAAGTCGAAAAAGAGATCGACTGGGGCGTCAGGGAGAGCTCAAAAGACCCGAATAAGGCCGTAGGCAAGGCTTTGGTCTGTTTCTGGAAATCCCCCGCCATGCCGCCCAACGCCAGCTCCAGCGCTTTCCTTAAATTTAACGAGGATGCCAGCTTAAATATCCTGGTTTCCGGCATGGAACTAGGCCAGGGGCTGCTTACGGTGATGGCGCAGATAGCTTCCGAGGTCCTGGGCGTGCCCGTGGCGAAGATCCGCGTTGAAACCCCCGACACGGACCGCAACCCCTACGAGTGGCAGACCGTCGGCTCCCATGTCACCTGGGGCTGCGGCAACGCCGTCAAGCGCGCGGCGCTGGACGCCCGTGAAAAGATCTTCGACCTTGTGCAGCGCGTGTATTGCCTGGATAAGTCCTCCCTGTACCTTGAGGACGAAAAAGTCAAATGCCGGACCAAACCGGAGTTCGGCCTGCGGCTGCGGGATTTTGTCATCAACGGCATCCAGGCCGAAGACCATACCTTTAAGGGCGGGCCCATCATGGGTTCCGGCATGTTCATGCCGGAATTTACCTCCGCCATCGGCGACCCCGAGACCGGGCAGGGCGGCCATCCTAATGTGCATTACACCACCGGTTCCGCCGGCATCATTCTTGAGGTCGACCGGGAGACCGGCAAGATGAAAATTAAAAAGGCCGTGCTGGCCGTGGACTGCGGCAAGGCCATAAATCCGGAACTGGTCAGGGGCCAGATCGTGGGCGGGCTGCTTCAGGGTTTCGCCACCGTTTTATACGAGGATATGCGCTTCAGCGATAAAGGTAAATTGCTGAACGCCGATTTCTCGGACTATAAGATCCCCACCGCGCTGGACATGCCGGAGGTCGTGACGCCTATAATAATCGAAGTTCCCCAGCCTGACGGGCCTTACGGCGCGCGCGGCGTGGGCGAACACACCATGATCCCGGCGGCCCCCCTCATCGCCAACGCCGTGGAGGACGCCGTCGGAGCGCGTATAAAGGATATGCCCGTCACAAAAGAGAAAGTGGCGTTGGCCCTTAAAAACAGAAAAGGGTGACAATGTCCTTTTACGGCATTTTCCCCGCCGCAAAGGCGCGGGCGCGGCGCGCGGGCCGGCCGTAAGGAGCCTCATAATGAAACTAGCCTTATGCCAGTATGACATCAAATGGGAAGATAAAGCGGCGAACAAAAAAAAGATCCTGGAACTTTTTGAGGCCTGCGCGCGGAAAAAGGAGATCGACTGGCTTATCTTTTCCGAGATGACCCTGAGCGGGTTCACCATGAACGCGGGCGCCGCCGAACTGGACGATTCCGACAGGGATTTTTTCAGCGGCCTGGCGCGCAAAAACGGCATCAATGTCTCTTACGGCGGCGTCGAGGGCGGCTTTAACAACCTGATAACCCTGGACAGGCGCGGGGTCCGCGTCAATACTTATTCCAAGATCCATCTTTACGCCTTCGGCGGCGAAGACAAGCATTATCGGGCCGGAACAAAACAGGAGGCGTTCGAGCTGGAAGGCCTGAGGGTCATGCCGGCGGTGTGCTTCGACCTGCGGTTCCCCTACCTCTTCTGGAAGCTGGCGGAAGAAGTCGATCTTTACCTCGTCATAGCGGCCTGGCCCATGCGCCGCGCGGAGCACTGGATGACGCTTTTGCGCGCGCGGGCCGTGGAAAACCAGGCTTACTGCGCGGGCGTGGGCCGCGTCGGCTTTGAGGGCAAGGTGGAGTATTCCGGCAATTCGATGTGTTTCGATCCGCTGGGCAAAACGGTGCTGGACGCGGGGTCTGCGGAAGGGATCTTCGTCTGCGAAACGGGCGTAAGCGAAGACCTCGCCGCAAAGACCAGGGAAAGGTTCCCGTTCCTGAAAGAGCGCAAGAATTTGCCCTGGCGGTAAGTTACGGAGTTATTGACATGGAAATACTGGGCTACGGCGACCGCATCCCGCAAGGGTCTTTCGCGCTCCATTCCGCTTTCCCCCATGCGCTCAACTTCAGGGGCCCCAACGGCGTTATGGCGTCGCTCGTAGGCCGAGGGGCCGGCAACGGCCCGCTGAATGTGGTGCTGAACGACCTTCCGCGCGGCGCGCGCAGCCTGAAGGCGGAAAAACGCCGTCTTTATATAGATGAGAACCGTCTTGAGATAGATCCGGTCAAATATTACGATTCCGCGGTCCCCGTACTGCCTCTGGCTCCGGCGCTGTTCAGGAAAAACCTGCGCTCGCTCAAGGGTTTCCTGGGTTCCGCCGCCCCGGCCAAAAGCATGTGTTTTTTGTTCTCTTTTTCAGCCAGAGCCTCATTCCGGACCGCGTTCGAGCGCGCCATGCTGGCGGGCATGAAAAAGGGCGCGGACCTTCTTGAGGACGGCGATCACGCCGGGGGAGCCCGCGCTCTGCGCGGCCTGGGTTTCGGCCTGACTCCGTCCGGAGACGACTTCCTGTGCGGGTTCCTTTCCGGCCTGAGTTTCATGGAAGCGAACCTGCCCGCAAAGCTGCCGCGCATAAGGGACGCCGTTTATAACAACGCGGCGACCGGAAACTTCATCGCCGGGTCGTTCTTAGCCTGCGCGTATCACGGGCGGGTGGGCGAAAAGACCGGAAAACTTCTGACCGCGCTGGCCGGTCCCGGCGGGAAAAAATTGCTCGCGGCCGCCGGGGCTTCGCTCAGGACCGGCCATACCTCCGGCGCGGATTTTTGCGCCGGTCTGATCTACGGCTGCGAGGCCGGACTGCGCTTTGCATAGCGCCGCGGCCGAAGGAGAAAATCGCGATGTTCATTAAATCGATGGTAATGAAGGGCGCCTACCGCGACTCGGTGTCGCTTATGAGGACGGCCAAAGAACTTAACGCCGTCAGCGGGGTGGTGGATGCGGCCGTAGTGATGGCCACCCGGGAAAATAAAAATATCGTCAGGACCTCGGGGCTGTACGGGTCCGGCCTGGAGAAGGCCGGAGACAACGACCTTGTCGTCGCCGTAAAGGCGCGGGACCGCAAAAGCGCGGACGCCGCGCTTAAAAAGGCCGGAGAACTCCTGAACGCCAAAGCCCCGCCTTCCCGCGGGGCGGTATGCGGCGCCGCCAAGGCCCGCAGCGTCGGGAACGCCGTCGAGATGCTGGGCGGGGCCGATCTGGCCGTTATTTCGACGGCCGGGCGCTTCGCCGGCAGGACGGCGATGGACTGTCTTGACCGGGGCCTGCATGTGATGCTTTTCTCCGATAATGTTCCGCTTAAAACCGAGCTGGCGCTTAAAAAGGCCGCCCTGAAAAAAGACCTCCTGCTCATGGGGCCGGACTGCGGCACGGCTATTATCAACGGGGTTCCCCTGGCGTTCGCCAACGCGGTAAATAGAGGGCCTATAGGCATTGTCGCGGCTTCCGGCACGGGGCTGCAGGAAGTTTCAACGCTCATCTCGAACGAAGGTTCCGGGGTTTCCCAGGCGATAGGCACGGGCTCGCGGGATGTGAAAAAAGAGATCGGCGCTCTGATGCTCATCCGGGGCCTGAAGGCGCTGGCCGGGGATAAGAACACATCTCTTATCCTTATCGTCTCCAAACCCCCCCACCCGTCGGTGCTCGCCAAAATACTGCGCGAAGCGGTAAAGATCCGCAAGCCGGTCGTCGCGGTCCTGCTCGGCGGCGGCGCCAAGCTGCCGGGGAAAGAGGATTTTTACAGCGCGCGGACGCTGGAAGAGGCCGCGCTTAAGGCCGTGTATCTCGCCAAAGACGGCGATACGCATAAGGCCAGGGAGCGCCTGTTCGACATAAATACGGAAGTAGGTAAAGCGGCCGCCGCGGCGGCGGGGAATAAAACCAGGGAACAGAAATATTTACGGGGTCTTTTCAGCGGCGGCACCTTCGCCAGCGAGGCGCAGCTTGTCCTGAGCGAACTCATCGGTCCGGTCTGGTCCAATGTCCCCGCCGAGGAGAGATACAGGCTCGCCGATCCCCTCAAACTGAAGGAAAATTCCGTCATAGACCTCGGCGAAGACGAGTTTACCGTGGGACGGCCGCACCCCATGATAGATTTTTCGCTCAGGAATAAACTGATGGTTTCCGAAGCCGGAAACCCCGGGACCGCCGTTCTCCTGCTGGATCTTGTCCTGGGCTACGGCGCCAATCCGCGGCCGCTTGAGGAGCTCCTTCCCGCCGTCCGCGCGGCGTTCAAAGCCAATAGAACGCTTTCCATCGCGGCCTCGGTCACCGGCACGGAGACGGACCCTCAGGTCCGTTCCACGGTGGTGGAAGGTTTGAGAAAAGCCGGCGTGCTGGTGATGCCGTCAAACGCCGCCGCCTGCCGGCTCGCCGGGGAGATCGTAAGGCTGGCGGCCAAACGATGATTAAAAATTTTTGCCGCAAAAAATTTTACCGTAAAACGGCATTTTAGCGCGGCGCGGGGTTTTATCCCGTATCGCGCCGGAAAGGAGATCCTATGGGCGTTTCAAAATTGTTCGGGTCGGAATTGAAGGTGATCAACATCGGGCTGGAGTCTTTTATGCGGAGCCTTGAGGATAAAGGCGTCAAAGCGGCGCAGGTGGAGTTCAGGCCGCCGCTGGCCGCGGATCCGGTTTTGTCCGGCAGGATACGGGCCATGGCGCCCAAGATCGCCGCGGCGAACAGGAAGGCGCTTGCAAAGATCCTGAATTCGAAACCCGCGCTCATCGGACTTGATACGGCGCTGCATGTCGTGCCCGGCATGAAAAAAAATCTTATCCTCCACGCCGGTCCGCCCGTAAAATGGGCGGACATGTGCGGCCCGATGCGCGGCGCGGTGATCGGCGCCCTGATCTACGAGGGCCTGGCCGGCGGCCGGAAAGCGGCCGAAAGGCTGGCCGCCTCCGGAAAAATAAAATTTTCCCCCTGTCATGAACACTCGGCGGTGGGGCCGATGGCCGGCATAATTTCCGCCTCCATGCCGGTCTACATAGTGAAGAACGAAACATACGGCAATTACGCCTACGCCACCATGAACGAAGGCCTTGGGAAAGTGCTGCGTTACGGCGCTTATTCCCCGGAAGTGATCGTGCGGCTTAAATGGATGGAAACCGTGATGTATCCGGCGCTGAAACGCGCCGTCGCGCGGCTGGGCCGGATCGATCTTAAGGCCGTTACGGCGCAGGCCCTGCACATGGGCGACGAGGTCCACAACCGCAACCGCGCCGGCACTTCGCTTTTTTATCGCGCCATAGCTCCGGCCGTCGTCACGACCGCGTCCGATCCCGGCCAGGCCGCGGAGGTGCTGGAATTCATAAACAGGAACGACCATTCCTTTCTGAACCTTTCCATGGCGCTGAGCAAGGCCTGTCTCGACGCCGCGCGCGGCATCCCTTATTCCACGGTGGCCGTGGTCATGGCCAGGAACGGTACGGAGTTCGGAATTCAGCTGTCCGGGACAGGCGATAAGTGGTTTACCGGTCCGTCGCCGGTGCCCGACGCCCTCTTTTTTGCGGGCTATACCAAGGCGGACGCCAACCCGGATATAGGCGATTCCGCCATCACCGAGACCAACGGCCTGGGCGGATTCGCCATAGCGGCGGCCCCGGCTATCGTGCAGTTCGTGGGCGGCGCCGCGGCGGACGCCGTCGGCTATACCATGGCCATGTACGAGATAACCGCGGGTGAAAACAATGTTTATCAGATCCCTTACCTGAATTTCCGCGGAACGCCGACCGGCATAGATGTGGTCAAGGTGGTCGAGAAGGGGATCCTGCCTTTCATAGACACCGGAGTCGCGCATAAGAAAGCCGGCATAGGGCAGGTGGGCGCCGGAGTGCTGAGCGCGCCGCCGGAGCCTTTCGTCAAAGCCTTCGAATATTTCGCGAAAAATTTTTGCCATACCCCGCCCCTGTGATAAAATGTCGTTTTACGACGTTTTATTTTGCGGTTTTGTTGAAAAAATGCTACTATTATACCAAGAGGTGGCTGAAGTTCGGCCGCTTTTTTTTATAAAGATCGGCATTACCGGGGCTGCTTATGGAAAAAGAACTTCTTGAGAAAGAAACCGAGCCTTTGCTGGCGGAAAACGGTTTTGAACTTGTGGACCTTAAAGTCACCAGAATGGGAGCTAAACTGCTGCTCCAGTTCTTTATCGACCGGCCGGAAGGCGGCGTTACGCTGGACGACTGCGGCGCGGTCAGCGACAAGCTCGGCTCCTTCATCGAAATGAACAATGTCCTTGACGGCGGCTACGTCCTTGAGATCTCCTCCCCCGGAATGGACAGGGTGCTCAGGAAAGAGAAGGATTTTCTTAAATTCAAGGGCAGCAAGGTTAAAATAAAGCTTAAAAAACCTCTCAACAACGCGCGTGTCTATTACGGCGAACTGCTGGGCTTTGAGAACGGCTCGGTCCTCCTGAGCGGGGGCCTTCAATTCGCTCTCAACGATATCGACGAGGCCAGGCTGAACCCGGGCGACGACGAGATCTTGAAAAAACATTAAACTCTACAGCGGGGTATAAAAGCATATGAACAAAGAGAATTCTTTCAGGGGCAAAACCGAGCTTATAATGGCTCTGGAGCAGCTGGAACGCGAGAAGAACATAAAAAGGGACGACGTTTTCAAGACGATCACCGATTCCCTGGTTTCCGCCCTGCGCAAATATTTCGGCAAGACCTCTCAGATCGCGGCTACCATCGACCCCGATACCGGCGAGATGTGCGGTTATCTGGTGAAGAGGGTCGTGCCCGAAGTTTTTACCCCGGAGATAGAGATCTCGCAGGAAGAGGCCGTTAAATACGAACCCTCGGCCAAGCTGGACGAGGAAGTCAACATCCCCGTGGACATCCAGGATTTTTCCCGAATAGCGGCCCAGACGGCCAAGCAGGTGCTGATCCAGAAGATCCGCGAGATCGAGAAGGTCAAGCTTTTTGACGAATACAAGCCCCGCGAGGGAGAGATCGTGACCGGACTTGTGCATCATATCGCCGGCCGGGATATTTTCGTGGACCTCGGCAAGACCGAGGCAGTCCTGCCTTACTCGGAACAGATCAGGCGCGAGCATTACACCATAAACCAGCGCGTGCGCGCCATCATTCACCGCGTAGACAAAGAGAACAAGGGGCTTCAGATCGTCCTTTCGCGCGCCTCCGTAAATTTCCTCAAGGGCCTTTTTGAGGCCGAAGTCCCCGAGATATCCGAGAAAGTAGTGGAAATAACGGATGTCGTCCGCGACCCCGGTTTCCGGTCGAAGGTGGTGGTGAAAAGCAGCTCCTCCAAGGTCGACCCCGTCGGCGCCTGCGTCGGCATCCGCGGTTCGCGCATCCGCGTCATCATGGGAGAGCTTTCCAACGAAAAGATAGATCTGATCCCGTACACGGAGGAGCCGCTGCACATGCTGGCCAAATCCTTCTCCCCCGCCTCCGTGCTGTCGGTCCGCGTCATAGACAAGGCGTCCAAAAAGGCTTTGATCATCGTTCCCGACGACCAGCTGGCCATCGCCATCGGCCGGGAAGGACAGAATATAAAACTGGTGTCCCGTCTGACCGGCTGGGAGCTGGAAGTGAAGTCGGAAGGACAGAAAGTGGAGGAAGCCAAAAAAAACAACGACATAGCCGTGAACGACCTGCTTCAGGTCGACGGCATCGGGGCCAAGGTCGCCGATACCCTGGTCAAGCTGGGGATGGGCGATATCCGCAAGATCGCGGGGTTCACGGTAGAGGACCTCTGCGCGCTTGAGGGCATAGGCGAAAAGACCGCCCAGAAGATAGTTTCGGGCGCCAAAAAGTTCCTGGAAGAGAATCCGTCGTACGGCAACAAGACGGCCCCCGCGGCGGCGCCGAAAGATTTGGAAACCAAAGAGGTAAAAGAAAATGAGCCTGAAGAAACCGAAAGCAAATGACGATTTGAATTCCGGCAAGCCCAAGAAAAAAGCCGCGGCCAAGCCGTCCGCAGCCGACGGCGCTGAGAAAAAACCGGTGAAAAAGGCCGCTCCGAAGGCCGTCAAAAAGACGGAAAAAAAATCGCAGGCCGAGAAGCCCAAAAAAGCGAAAACAGAAGAACCGGCCGCTCCGGCTCCGGAAGTGAAACCGCCTCAGCCTCCCAAACGCCTTATTATTTCCGTTTCCAGACCCGAAGGCTATGTCCCTCCCGGGCAGCCCGCTAAGCCCGAAGCCGCCGCTCCGGCCGCGCCCGCGCCTGCCGCGCCGAAACCCGCGGCCCCGGCGGTCCCGCCCGCCGCCGCGGCTCCGGTCCGGCCGGCCAAGCCCGCAGTTCCCGCGGTTCCGGCGGCGCCGGCGAAATCCGATATCCCTCCGTCCGGTTCCGTATACAGGCCCAATGCGCCGGCCCAGCCGCACAGGCCGTTCGCTCCTCATGCCCCCAGGCCCGCGGCCCCGGCTCATCAGGCGCAGCAGCCGAAGCCGGCGGCGCCCCAGACGCCGTCCGCCCAATCCGCGAAGCCGCCGGCCGCGCCCTCCGCGGACGCGGCCGCGACGGCCGCCCAGCCCAAGGAACTTCAGAAAATAAAGATCTCCACGCAGGTGGTCGTCCGCGAGCTGGCGGAGAAAATGAACCTTAAGCCCACGGATTTCATAAAGAAGCTCATGGGCATGGGCGTGTTCGCCACCATCAATCAGCGCCTAGATCCGGATGTGGCCACGCTTATCGCCGTGGATTACGGTTTCGATCTTGAGATCGTTCCCATCTACGACGAACAGGTGGTGGAGGAAGTCGAGACCGAGAAGCCCGAGAATCTCAAGCCCCGCTATCCCATCGTGACCATCATGGGCCATGTGGACCACGGCAAGACCACGCTGCTGGACGCGTTCCGCGAATCGAATGTCGTGGACACGGAGGCCGGACAGATAACCCAGCATATCGGCGCATATATGGTGACCACCCCGAGAGGCAAGATCACCGTCCTGGACACCCCCGGCCATGAAGCTTTCACGGCCATGCGCGCGCACGGCGTAAAAGTGACCGATATCGTGATCCTCGTGGTTTCGGCCGTCGACGGCGTCATGCCGCAGACGCTCGAAGCCGTCAACCACGCCAAGGCCGCCGGCGTGCCGATAATAGTGGCCATCAACAAAATGGACCTTCCGACCGCCAGCGCGCAGGATATTAAGCAGCGTCTGGCCAACATCGGCCTTAACCCCGAAGAATGGGGAGGCACCACGGCCATGGTGGAAGTGTCGGCCAAAAAACGCATGAATCTGGACAAGCTTCTGGAGATAGTCAGCATCCAGGCCGAGATGCTGGAGCTTAAAGCCAATCCCGACGCCATGGGGACCGGCGTCGTCATCGAGTCCCGGCTGGACTCCCAGAAAGGCATCGTCGCCACCGTGATCGCCGAGAACGGCCTCATCAGGGTCGGAGACCCCTTCGTGGTGGGCACCTCCTACGGCAAGGTCCGCGCCCTGGTGAACGACCGCGGCGAACGCCTTGAGAAAATAGGGCCCAGCGAACCGGCCGAACTGCTGGGCATCAGCGGCGAACTCCCCCACGCGGGAGACGTCTTCAAGATCTATGAGACGGAAAAGGAAGCCCGGCGCGTCGCGGAGAAAAGAAAACTCCACAGGCGCGAGGAATCCCTTATCCACCAGAAGCATGTCAGCCTGCTCTCCCTGAAATCGCAGGTGGACCAGAAACTGCTTAAGAACCTTAATGTCGTGCTGAAGACCGATGTGTTCGGGTCTCTCCAGGCCATCAAGGACTCGCTTGAGAAGCTGAGCAACCAGGAAGTCGCGATCCGCATCCTTCACTCCGGGGTGGGCAATGTCACCGAATCCGACGTGCTTCTGGCGAAAGCCTCCGACGCCGTCATCTTCGGCTTTCATGTGGACGCCGACGGCAAGGTAAAGGATGAGGCGAAGTCTTCCGGAGTCGAGATCCGGACCTACCAGATCATCTATGACCTTATCGAGGATGTGAAGGCCGGCATGAGCGGCCTCCTGGAGCCCGAGATCGTCGAAACCGTTACGGGCCGCGCGGAGATCCAGCAGATCTTCGATCTGAGCTCCGGCAAGGTCGCCGGTTCGCTGGTCAAGGAAGGGAAGCTGGTCCGCAACCAGCCCGTCAGGATCCTGCGCGGCAAGGATGTCGCGGGCGGCGGCAAGATCTCAGGCCTAAAGCGCTTCAAGGAAGACGTCAAGGAAGTGGAAAAAGGCCTGGAGTGCGGCATCCTGATAGACGGTTTCAAGGACTACAGGGTCGGCGACATCGTAGAGGCGCTGACCAGGGAAGAGAAAATAAGAAGAATAAGCCATGTTTAAAAGAACCGACCGCCTGAAGGAGCTTTTTTTCCGGGAGGTCAACCTGGCCCTTCAGGACGTTCACGGTCTCAACCTCCATGGCATTGTGACCCTCACGGGCGTGGAACTGGTGGACGAAGGCAAGATGCTGCATGTTTATTTTTCCGTGTTCGGCGGCGAACGCGACAAAACATCGACGGCGGCCCTGCTGACAAGGTCTATCTATCAGATCAGGGCCTCTCTCAAAAAACGCCTCAGGCTCAGGGTCATTCCGGCCATCATGTTCAAATACGACCCAACGCCGGAAGAAGCCGCGAAAATGGAGAGTATTTTCGACAAAATAAGGGCCGAAAAGAAAGATGAAAACACCGGATCTTGAGCTGGAATTAAAAAAACTGGAAGAGATCATAGTGACCGGCAGGAGTTTCTTCCTGGCCGGCCACCTGAACCCGGACGGGGACACGCTGGGCAGTATGCTGGCCATTTCTTCGGTCCTCAGGCGCCTGGGCAAAAAGATCTATCTTTTTTCCAGCGATCCCGTGCCTGAGAACCTCGGTTTTCTGCCTCACGCCGCGAGCATCAAGATAGGCCGGCTGCCTCCCAAAAGGCGTTTTGACGCGGCCATCCTGCTGGAATGCTCCACTCCGCGCCGAGGCGGCGACCTTTCCTCCGTGCTGAAGCACGCGCGCAAAGTGGTCAACATCGATCATCATAAGACTTCGGAATTTTACGGCGATGTGAATATCGTGGAGGCCCATTCCTCTTCCACGGCAGAGATCGTGTACAGGCTTTTTTACAGCATGAACGTCCATATCACCAAGACCGAAGCCGCCTGCCTTTATGTGGGGATCGTGACCGACACGGGCCGCTTCCATTTCCCGGCCACCAGCCCGCGCACGCTTGAGGTCGCTTCGCGGCTGCTCGAGACCGGTTTTAAATTCTCAAGGGTCAACGACCTGCTGTACGCCACCAAATCGCTGCAGGCCCTTAAGGTGCTGGGCCGCGCGCTGGAAAGCCTGGAGCTGAGCCTGGGCGGCCGTGTGGCGGTGCTCACGCTGACGGCCTCCGATTTTTCCGATTTCAACGCGTCCCATGAGCATACCGAGAACATTATTAATTACGGCATGATGGTTCCGGGCGTGAAGATAGGGGTTCTTTTCCGGGAAGAGGCCGGCTGTACGGGCGTCACCTTCCGTTCCAGGGGACACGCGGACGTCAGCCTGCTGGCCAAGTCGTTCGGCGGCGGCGGGCACAGGAACGCCGCGGGCTGTAAAGTAAAGGCCGGGATCCAGGAAGCCAGAAAAAAAGTCCTTGCGGAAATACAAAAGATCCCGAACTGACAGCTAAAAATTTTCGCCGCAAGAATTTTTAATTATAACCCCACCGCTGTGGCGCGAAGCCGCGGAGCTCATAAGCGGCCGAATTCAATTATGACCACTGTTCCACAGCAAATTTCAGGCATTTTGCTTTTTGACAAGCCTAAAGGCATCACTTCCCACGACGCCGTGGACCTCGTGCGCCGCCGCCTTAATTTTAAGAAGATAGGCCATACCGGCACGCTGGACCCGATGGCCACGGGGCTGCTGGTAATGCTGCTCGGCCCCGCCACCAAATACCAGGCTAAGCTTCAGAATTGCGCCAAAGTTTACAGCGGCGCGATAACTCTCGGCGTGGAAACGGATACCTGGGACGCCGAGGGCAGGGTCCTGAAGGAAACGCCGGTGTCCGGCATCACCCAGGATAAGATCAGGAATGTCATAGGCTTCTTTACCGGGAAGGTGGTCCAGCAGGTCCCCGCATTCTCCGCCGTGCGTTACAAGGGCAAACACCTTTACAAACTGGCCAGGAAAAACGCGGCGATGCCGGCCATCCGCCGGGATGTCAATATAACATGGAATAATTACTCTTTCAAGACCCCCGTCCTCAAATTCTCGCTGGAATGCTCCGGCGGCACTTATGTCCGCTCTATAGCCTATGAAATGGGACGGATGCTGGGCACTGGCGGCCATCTCAGCGAACTGCGCCGCCTTAGCGTAAACCGCTGGAAAGTCGGCGACGCCCTGGACAGGGAAGCGCTCCAGAAACTGTCCCCCGAGGCCCTGAAGGACAGGCTGCTGGAAGTGCCCTCCGACCTTAAAAACTTATAATATGTCCGTATTCCTTACTATAGGCACTTTTGACGGGGTGCACCTCGGCCATCAGAAGATCATCAGGGCCCTTATCCGCGAGGGCCTCAAACGGGGCATGGCCGGAGCCCTGGCCTATTTCCCCTTTCCCCCTAAGTTGTTCTTTTCCGGTGAAACCGCCGACTGCCTGATCACCCTGCCGGAGGAACGCGCGGAGCGGATCCGCAACCTACGCGTGGAGAACATCACCGAGATCCCCTTTGACTCCGCCCTGGCCGCGATGAGCGCGGAGAAATTTTTCAACGATATCATTTTGAAGGCCCATGATTGCGCCGGCCTGTGCGTGGGGCGGGATTTCGCGTTCGGCCATAACAGGCGCGGCGGCCTGGAGTTTCTAAGGAAACACTGCGCCGCGGCCGGGATCTATTTTAAAGCCATGTCCTTTGTCTCTCTCGGCGGCCGCAAGATCTCCTCTTCGCTGATCCGCGCCCTGCTGAGGAAAGGCGGCGTGGAGGAGGCCAACAAATGCCTGGGATGGAATTATTCTGTGTCCGGCAAGGTGGTGAGAGGCGCGGGTATGGGGCGCCGCCTGGGATTTCCGACCGCCAACCTCGCCGTTCATCCGGCCAAGATCCTCCCGCCCGGCGTTTTTGCGGCGAAGATCACGCTCGGCGGCGGATCTTTTTGCGGGGTCGTTAATGTGGGCCGCCGGCCCACCGTAGACGGCCTGGGCGGCCGTCTGCTGACGGAGGCGCATCTGCTTGATTTCGACAGGGAGATCTACGGCCGCACCCTGGGTGTGGAATTCCTCAAATATCTGCGTTCCGAAAAAAAATTCAGCTCAAAAGAAGCCCTGCGGCGCGGGATCGTTGAGGATCTCCGCGCCGCCGTGAAGTATTTCAAAACATCGTAATCTGCGGATAACCGGGTTCCGGCTTTCGCCGGAAAGACGGCAAATCGTCCGGGTGTCCCATTGCGGAAGTCAGGCGGCGAACCGCCGGCCGGCTGCGGCAAGTTCGCCCCGCTTTCTTCTTAAAAACCGCCCGGAGGGCCTGTCGGGCCTGGCCAGTTTCCCGTTTTCGGCTATCACTTCCCCTCTTAAGACCGTGTATCGGGGCCAGCCGCGGAGTTCCATTCCCTGGTAGGGAGAGTAGTCGGTCTTGTGCTGAAGCTCCCTGTAGTCCACGGTTTTCCGTCCGACCGGGTCTATTACGGCGAGATCGGCGTCCGAGCCCGGTTTTATAGCGCCTTTGCGCGGGTAGAGCCCCATGACCTTCGCGGGGTTGGAGGATAAGAGGCGCGCGAGGTCCCTGAGCTCGAGGCGGCCCCCTTTTACGCCGAAGGTATAAATGAGCGGCAGCATGGTCTGGGTGCCCGGCAGCCCCATGGGCAGCCGGCCTATATCGCCGGCCCATTGCTCTTTCTGCAGGGTGGTGAAGGTGCAGCTGTCCGTAGCTATTACGCCGACCGTCCCGTTGCCCAGCGCGCGCCAGAGAGCTTTTGAGTCGGCCGTGGTCCTTACCGGCGGGCAGGTGGCGTAGAGATGTCCGTCCCTGCGTTTAAGGACCGAGTCCCTTAGGATAAGATATTGCGGAGCCGTCTCGCCCAGCGCGCGCACGCCGGCGCCGCGGGCGCCGGCTATGAGCCCGGCCGAAACGCCGCTTGAAAGATGCACGAAATAGATGCTGCCGCCGGCGAGCTCCGCCAGCGCCAGCGCCCGCCGTACGGCTTCCGATTCGGTGAAGTCCGGCCGTGAAAGCCGGTGGGCGTCCGCGCCCGGATGTTTTTCGCGCCGGCGGCGCTCCACCAGCAGGTCTATCAATCCGCCGGTCTCGGCGTGGACGCAGATGAGCGCCCCGGTGCGGCGGGAACATTCCAGGGCCTCGAAGAGTTCGGCGTCGGATGCCATCAGCCCGCGTGACTCGTACGCGGTGAAGAATTTGAAGCTGGTGACGCCCAGGCCCATCAGTTCCTTCAGCTGCGCGGCCGGGTCGGAAAGCCTTTTCCAGGACGGGACCACGGCGTGAAAGCCGTAGTCGACATGCATGAGTCCTTCGGCCTCCTCTATTCTTTCCTTCAGGCCGGCGCGCAGCGGGATGCCCGGGCCCTGGCCGGTGTAGTCGATGACGGAAGTGACGCCCCCGCAGGCCGCGGCCGCGGAACCGGCGTAGAAATCATCGGCGGTCATTTTTCCCCCGCCGAGATGCAGGCTGTAATGGACATGAGCGTCTATAAGGCCCGGCAGGACTATGAGGCCGCTGGCGTCCAGTACGCGGGCCGCGCCGCGGGAGCCCTCAGCGGGCTTGGCTACGCGTTTTATTTTCCCGCCCGCGATAAAAATATCGGCCTGGGCGGGGCCGTTTTCCAGCACGGCCAGTCCGCCTTTTATGATAAGGTCGCAGCTCATTGTTTCAGGTGAAGGTCGTGGTGTCTTGGCGCGGGTTTGTGAAGATGTCCGAAAATTATGTTGTAGGCGAGCCAGGTGGAGGAAAGGAAGGTGAATCCGCACATTACGAGCCAGGCCCAGAGAAGCTGCGGATCGTATTCCGTCTCCAGCACGATGTAGGCGAGGAAGCCGAGGAAGCCGGCGGATACCGCCCAGAACACGGCGAACACGAACCTGAGGATCATAGCCATCGTAAAATTCTATAGATTTGCAGTTGCCCTGTCAATGGCACTCTATGAAGATCCGGTGGAGGGCTTTCAGCAGCGGCTCGCCATGTCGAAAGGCCGTGACGATGACCGCTTTTCCCGGGAGATAGGATTCCTTGCGCAGGGGGTCGCCGCCGGCCGCCGCCGCCGCTCTTACAGCTTCCCTGACCCGGGGGGCGTCAAGTCCCGCGCCGATAAGGTGCAGTTCCGCGGAGTCCCCGCTTTTGCGGATGGAAAAACAGATCACTTCGGACCTTGCGCGGACGGCGCCGAAGTCCCCCACCAGGGTCCCCTCGTCGCTCTCAAAGGAAGAGCGCAGGCGCAGGGGAATGGAGTGTTTTTTCGCGTATGCGACGGCCCGGAACTGCCGTACTTCGGTGCCGGACCGCGCCAGCTCCATCACTGAATCATAGGAAATGCGCCGCAGCTTTTTTGCCCGGGGCACCACCGCTGGGTTGGCCGTGTAGATACCTTGCACATCGGTGTAAAGTTCGCATACGCCTGCTTTCAGCGCGCGGGTCAGGGCCACGGCCGTAAGGTCCGAGCCTCCGCGGCCGAGCGTTGTGAGGTCGCCGGATGTCGTGACGCCCTGGAAACCCGCCACGACCGCGATCCGGCCCTTCCGCAGTTCCTTAAGCACGCGCCTGGGACGGACCGCCAGGATCTCCGCGTCCGTATGCCGGGCGTCGGTCCTTATTCCGGCCTGCGCGCCGCTCAGGGAGACCGCTTGCGCGCCTTGTCCGGCCAGGGCCATCGCCGTCAGGGCGGCGCTGATCTGTTCTCCGGCGGCCAGGAGGGCGTCCTGCTCCCTCCGGCCGGGGTTGTCCGTCAGAAGTTTTGAAAGCGTCAGCAGATCATCCGTGAGATCGGCCGGGGCCGAGACCACCATGGCCACGGCGAAACCACGGCGCCGGGCGGAAGCCGTCCGTTCGGCCATGATCTTTATTTTTTCGGGTTCGGCCAGCGAACTGCCGCCGAATTTCATTACGATGATTTTCATCGGGGGATCCGCCCGGCTCCGAGGCCGGGCGCGATGCGGAAGTCAGAGAAAACAGGCGGCTTAAAGGCGCAGGCAAAAAAACTAGACCATCGTCGCCGTGACCCTTATCACTTCGGAGAGCGTCGTCACTCCGGTCCTGGCCTTGCCGATGCCGTCCATGAGCAGCGTGCGCAGTTTGCCGGTCTGGATGGCCGTGCGCCGTATCATGTCCGTCGGATTGTGGTCCAGGACCTGTTTGCGGACTTCCTCGTTCATCAGCATCAGTTCGAAAATGCCGGTGCGGCCCAGGTAGCCGGTATTGCGGCACGCGATGCAGCCTTTTTCCACTTTATAGTCCGCGCCCGGCTTGAGGATCAGGTCTTTTATCACTTTCCCTTCCGTGGGGTCCATGTTCTTCACGAATTCTGTGACCACGGCTTCGGACGGGGGAGCCGCTTTCTGCGCGCACTGGGGGCAGACCTTGCGCACCAGCCGCTGAGACATGGCGCCCAGCATGGAAGAGGCTATCAGGAAGGGCGGGATGCCCATCTCAAAAAGCCGTTCTATGATGCTCGGCGCGCTGATGGTGTGGATGGTGGTGAACAGGAGGTGCCCGGTAAGGGCGGACCGGAGGCTGATCTCGGCCGTCTCATAGTCGCGGACCTCGCCAACCATGATGACATCGGGATCCTGGCGCAGTATGGTCCTGAGGCCTTCGGCCCAGGTGAATCCCGTCTTGGCGCTGATCTGCGCCTGGTTTATGCCCTCCAGCCGGTATTCCACGGGGTCTTCCAGCGAGATGACATTTATCATCGGCGTATTGATGTTCTTCAGCATGGCGTAGAGCGAGGTGGTCTTGCCCGAGCCCGTAGAGCCCGTGATAAAGAAGATGCCGTACGGGTTGCGGATAAGTTTCTTTATCACTGTCAGGGATTCCTGGTCCAGCCCGAGCTGTTCCAGGTCCAGTCCGAGCTGCTGGCGGTCCAGCACCCTTAAAACCAGTTTTTCGCCGTTGACGGTCGGGAATGAGGAAACCCGGACCTGGATGGCGCGGCCGGCTATCATTTTCTGGAAGCGGCCTTCCTCGGTCCTGAAGGAAGTCGGCGGCTCCGGGTCGAAACCCGCCAGCACGCGCAGGCGCTGGGTCAGCGGAATATCTGAATTTTTGGGCGCGTTAAGCATGTCCTGGAGGATGCCGTCGACGCGGAAGCGCACGCGGAGGTTCGCCCCCTGGCTCTCTATATGCACATCGCTGGCGCGTTCGGCCACGGCGTGTTCAAGGATCATGTCGCTGAGTTTTATAGCCAGGTCGATGCCCGGCGCCCGGCCCCTTGATTTGACCAGTTCCTGATAGGATTCTTCAATGCCGGCCAGGGCGGGCTGGTCCTGCTGATGCGGAGTCTGTCCGCCCGCCGCCTGATTTTCCGGAGTATTTCCCCAAAATGCCATAACTATTCTCCTTCTGGCTGGATCTTTAGAACCCGCAGGGAACCAGTATCAAGCCTACATTGTAGCAAAAATGCGCTATTTGTACTCGACTTTCAAAATGCTCAGGACCTTTTCCCCGCTGGGAAGTTTGACGCGGACTTTTTCCCCCGCCTTGGCGCCCAGCAGCCCCTGGGCGAGCGGCGAACTGACGGAGATCCTGCCCTGGCCGGGGTCGGCCTCGTCGGCGCTGCCCAGGGTGTAGACCGACTGGTTCCTGGAAGCTTCGTCCACCATCGTGACGGTGGCGCCGAGGCGGATATGGTCCTTGTTGATCTCCAGATTGTCCACCAGCTTGGCCGTATGGAGCCTGGTCTGGAGCTCATGTATGCGGTTGAGGACCATGCCGTGCCGTTCCTTCGCTGCGTGGTAGCCGGCGTTCTCTTTAAGATCCCCCTGCGCGCGCGTTTCCTCGACCTCGCGGGCGATCTCCGCTTTTTCGTCGTTAAGACGGGCAAGTTCCTCTTTCAGTTTTTCGTAGCCTTCTTTGGTCAGATAAACATCGGACATATGAAACGTTCCCCCCTTCCCCGCTGGTATGTCGTTCTAAAGTCTGAGCCCTTCCGGTCGACAGGATCTTTTGGATCTGGATATTGTTTTATTTGAAGGAAGGACCCGGCTAAAATTAAAAAAATCAAATGGCACCGAGTGGAATCGAACCACTGACCTAGCGCTTATGAAACGCCCGCTCTAACCCCTGAGCTACGGTGCCATGCGTGCGGCGGGCCGGTTTCGCCACCGGAAAGCCTTGCGGCCTTTCGGGTGGATGCAGACGCGCTGTGTCTCCAAAATCGCCGGAAATCAGTATACAAAAAATTCGTTGTCAAAACAAATTTTATTTCCTACAATTCAGATAGCCGTACGAGGTAAAATACGCGAATTCTATCCAGACAACAGGGGCCCGATAAAATGTTAAACAAACCTGCCGTTACCGCCAAGATCTCCAAAGAAGAACTTCTTAAAAAGGCCGCCAAACCGGCCGAGGATGCGATGGTCCTTCATCCTTTCTATAAAGGAAAGGTGGAAATAGTTCCCAAATGCTGCATCCGCGATATAAACGATTTCGCCATCTGGTACACTCCAGGCGTGGCCGCGGTGTGCAAGGACATCCAGAAGAACCCGGAGAAGGTCTACGAGCACACCAACAAGGGTAATATGGTGGCCGTGGTTTCCGACGGCACCCGCGTGCTGGGCCTGGGCGATATAGGCCCCGAAGCCGGCCTGCCGGTCATGGAGGGCAAGGGGCTTTTGTTCAAATATCTCGGAGGCGTGGACGCTTTCCCCATCTGCCTCGATACCAAGGACCCGGATGAGATCATTAAGACCGTCCGGTACCTGGCCCCCAGTTTCGGCGGCATCAACCTTGAGGATATTTCCCAGCCCAAATGTTTCTACATCCTGGACGAGCTCCGCAAGACCATGGACATCCCGGTCTGGCATGACGACCAGCAGGGCACAGCCACGGTGTGCCTCGCGGGTCTGATCAACGCCCTGAAGATCGCGGGCAAGAAGATCCAGGATGTGAAGATCGTGCTCTTCGGCGCCGGCGCGGCCAATATCCGCATCGGCACCCTTTACATGTCCTACGGCGCCAAGCCCGCCAACCTTATCTACGTGGATTCAAAAGGCATCCTGCACAAGGGGCGTACCGACCTCAAGGACCACAAGGAAAAGTGGCACATGTGCTCCATCACCAACGGCCGCCAGCTGACGGGCGGGCTTGCGGAGGCGCTTGTGGGCGCGGATGTGCTCAGCGCCGCCTCGACCCCCGGACCGGACGTGATCAAGAAGGAATGGGTCGCCAAGATGGCCAATGACTCCATAGTGTTCGCCACCGCCAACCCCATTCCCGAGATCTGGCCCTGGGACGCCAAGGAAGCCGGCGCGAAAGTCGTGGCCACCGGCCGTTCGGATTTCGAGAACCAGGTCAACAATTCGCTGGGCTTCCCCGGCATTTTCCGCGGCGCCCTGGATGTGCGCGCAAAAACCATTACGGATGAGATGTGCATAGCCGCCGCAGAGGCTCTCGCGGACTACGCCGCCAGAAAGGGGCTGAGCGCCGATTACATCATGCCCCGCATGGACGAGCCGGAAGTGTTCATCGAGGAGGCGGTCGCCGTAGGCATGAAGGCGATAGAACAGGGGCTGGCCAGGAAGGTGCTGACCAGGGAGCAGCTCCGCAAGAGCGCCGAGACCTTTATCCGCCGGGCCATCAAGGACCGTGATGTCCGTCAGGAAAAAGGGATAGTGGAACTTCCGTAAAAATTTTTGCCGCAAAAATTTTTACCATACCCCGCCCCGCCTTACAGGGCGGGGTTTTTGTTCCCCCGGCCGGATCCCTGAAGGATATTGTCGAACAATCCAATCGCGTGCCGGCAGGGGATAAGCGATTCAAAAACGGTCTTTGCCATAACCATCGCGGTGATCACATACGCCTGAACTCGCGGCATGGAAAATGTGATTGCGCATGTGATGGAACCGCATAATACGATCAGGTAAAGCAGGATTATATATGCCGCGCTCTCCTGTGCGTAGTAGTATGGGTCGAATATTCGATATTTCCTTCCGAGTATGTAGTCTTTAACAAGAGACCAGGCATATCTAAATACTATAACAACCAGCGGCAGCAAAAAAGGTTTTAGCATGGGGAGTAATTTATTTTTTAAACTTGATTCGCCGAGGAATAGGTATAGCTTCTGATCCGCGCCGAACACGGGTAATATCACGGTGAAAATAAAAAAGCCGGAAAGGACCAGCCCTATTCCCGATATTATTATGAAAATAGCCGTTATATAAACGGCTTCCGCCCAGTAGGAGTTTTCACCGGCTTTCGAGAACAATATCTTCGGAACGCTGAACAAACACAAGATGAAAGTTTCCATCCAGTACAATACCAATGTTTGGGCTGTATCCAGCTTTCCTAAAATAAAGAGAATTAGGGGTGTCAGATTAGTTATTGCGGGCGCATTAAGCGGCATATTCGTCCCAGGATTTTATAGACAACGAGGCCGGATTTATGCGGCAGAAGGCGTTGATGAACGCGGCGGCGAGCCGGGCGTTCGTTATCAGCGGGATGTTGTAATCCACGGCCGCGCGGCGGATGGCATAATCGTTCTGCAGCTCGGCGCGGGAAAGGTCTTTGGGAATGTTAATAACAAGATCGATCTTCTTTTCGCGCAGATGATCCAGCACATTCGGCTTTTGCACCTCGTCCGGCCAGCCCAGGGCCGCGCACTTTATCCCGTGGCGGTTGAGGAATTCGGCGCTCCCGCGCGTGCCGAACAGGTTGTAGCCTTTTTCCTTGAGCAGTTCCGCGCTTTCCAGCAGCTCGATCTTGGACCGGGCCGGCCCGCTTGAGATAAGGATGCTCTTTTTTGGAATGGTATAGCCCACGGACAGCATGGCCTTCAGCACGGCTTCATAGAGATTCTCGCCCAGGCAGCCCACCTCTCCGGTGGAGGCCATCTCCACTCCCAGCACCGGGTCCGCCTTTTGCAGGCGCGAGAACGAGAATTGCGGCGCCTTCACCCCGATATAATCCAGGTCGAACATGGATTTCTTCGGCCGCTCGAACTTTTCGCCCAGCATTATGCGCGCGGCCAGGTCTATCAGGTTCAGCTTGAGCACTTTTGAGACGAACGGAAAGCTGCGCGAGGCCCTGAGATTGCACTCTATGACCTTGATGTCGTTATCTTTGGCGAGGAACTGGATGTTGAACGGGCCCGAAATGACCAGTTCCCGCGCTATCCGTCGCGAAATGCGTTTTATGCGCCGCGCCGTTTCTATATAGATCTTCTGCGCCGGGAAGATCATGGTGGCGTCTCCGGAATGCACGCCTGCGAATTCCAGATGTTCGGAAATGGCGTAGGCCACTATTTCCCCCGCCTCGGCCACGGCGTCCATTTCTATTTCCTTGGCTTCCTGTATGAATTCCGATACCACCACCGGGTGTTGTTTGGAAACTTTGGCGGCCAAAGTCAGGAACTGTTCGAGCTCGCCGAGGTTGGAAACAATGTTCATCGCCGCCCCGGACAGCACGTACGAAGGCCGCACCAGAAGCGGAAAGCCCGTTTTGGCCGAGAAGTCCTCCACTTCCTCCAGACTGGAGGCTTCCGTCCAGCGCGGCTGGTCCACGCCCAGGCGGTCCAGCATCGAGGAAAATTTGTGCCGGTCCTCGGCGGCGTCTATGGAAAGCGGGGAGGTGCCCAGGATGTTCACCCCCTGTCCGTGCAGGCGCAGCGCGAGATTGTTGGGGATCTGCCCGCCCATGGAGACCATCACGCCCATGGGCGCTTCGAGGTCAAGGATATCCAGGACACGCTCAAGCGAAAGCTCGTCGAAGTACAGCCTGTCGCACGAATCGTAGTCGGTGCTGACCGTTTCGGGATTGTAGTTGATCATCACGCCCCGCAGGCCGCAGGCGCGGGCGGTTTCGAGCGCGTTCACGCTGCACCAGTCGAATTCTACGCTGCTGCCGATCCTGTACGCTCCGGAGCCGAGCACCACCACGGATCTGCCGTCGCGGGCGAAAGGGACGTCGTGTTCCGTTCCGCTGTAGGTCAGGTAAAGGTAATTGGTGCGCGCCGGGTATTCCGCGGCCAGGGTGTCGATCTGCTTGACGCAAGGGAGGATCCCCAGTTCTTTGCGCCGCGCGCGCGTTCTAAGCGCGGCCGCGTCCATGTCCGCGGATGCGCTTTTGAGCACCAGGCGGGCCACCTGGAAATCCGAGAACCCCAGGCGTTTGGCGCGGCGCAGTCCGGCGGCGGGCAGGTCCTCCAGCGCGGAATATCCTTTCAGTTCGGCCGCCATGGAATGGATGTTCTCCAGTTTATCCAGGAACCAGCGGTCGATCTTCGTAAGTTCGTGGATCCTGTCGACCGAAAAACCTTTTTCGAACGCCTCGTCGATGACGAAAACGCGCATGTCGGTGGGTTCGGCCAGTTCCCGGGCGATGTCGGAGAATAGCAGGTCCCGGTTCGCGACGAAGCCGTGCATGCCCTGCCCTATCATGCGCAGGCCCTTTTGAAGCGCCTCCTCGAAGGTGCGGCCTATGGCCATAACCTCGCCCACGCTTTTCATGCTGCTGCCCAGGGTCTTGGACACGCCGCTGAATTTCCCCAGGTCCCAGCGCGGGATCTTGCAGACTATGTAATCCAGGGCCGGTTCGAAACAGGCCGTGGTCGTGCCTGTGACCGAGTTCTTCAGTTCGTGGAGGCCGTAGCCGAGTCCCAGCTTGGCCGCGATGAAAGCCAGGGGATAGCCTGTGGCCTTTGACGCCAGGGCGCTTGAGCGGGACAGCCGCGCGTTCACCTCTATCACCCGATAGTCGCCGGAGCCGGGATCCACCGCGTACTGGATGTTGCATTCCCCCACTATGCCGAGATGGCGGATCGTTCTTATGGCGACCTCGCGCAGGTTGTGGTATTCGGCGTTCGTCAGCGTCTGCGACGGGGCCACCACGATGCTTTCGCCGGTATGGATGCCCAGAGGGTCGAAATTTTCCATGTTGCAGACGGCGATGCAGTTGTCATAGCGGTCGCGCACCACTTCGTACTCTATTTCCTTCCAGCCTTTGAGCGATTCCTCTATGAGGAGCTGTCCCGAATAGGAAAAACTTTTGTCGGCCAGCGCGGAAAGCTCCGCCGGGCCGGCGCAAAAGCCGCTGCCCTGGCCGCCCAGCGAGAACGCCGTGCGCGCTATTACCGGATAACCCAGTTTGTCCGCGGCGGCCAGCGCGGCCTCTTTCGCCGCCGCGGCCGCGCTGCGCGGCGTTTTTACGCCTATTTCAGCCAATTTTTTAACAAAAAGTTCCCGGTCTTCCGTTTCCAGTATGGCCCGCACCGGCGTGCCCAGCACTTTGACGCCGTACCGGTCCAGTTCGCCGCTTTTATGGAGGGTGATGCCGCAGTTCAGCGCGGTCTGCCCGCCGAAAGAGAGGAGTATGCCGTCGGGGCGCTCCTTGCGGATCACCTCCGCCGCGAAATACGGGGTTATCGGCAGGAAATAGATCTTGTCCGCCGCTTTTTCAGAGGTCTGCACCGTGGCGATGTTGGGGTTTATAAGCACCGTGGCTATCCCCTCTTCGCGCAGGGCTTTCAGCGCCTGGGAGCCGGAATAGTCGAATTCCCCCGCCTCGCCTATTTTCAGCGCTCCGGAACCTAGGATCAGCACTTTTTTCGGCATGTTCATAGGACGGTCTTTTTCCCTTTCATCAGCGCGAGGAATTCGTCAAAAAGAAATTTAGTGTCCGAGGGCCCGCCCGCCGCCTCCGGGTGGAATTGGGCTGAAAAGAACGGCTTGGTTTCGTGTCTCAGGCCTTCGTTGGTCCCGTCGTTCAGGTTGGTGAAGAGCGGTTCCCAGCCGCGGGGCAACGATCGTTCGTCCACCGCGAAACCGTGGTTTTGCGAGGTGATGTAAGCGCGCTGCGTTCCGGCGCGGAGCACCGGCTGGTTGTGGCCGCGGTGTCCGTATTTAAGTTTGTAGGTTTTTGCCCCTGCGGCGAGCGCCATCAGCTGGTTGCCGAGACAGATGCCGAAAACCGGCGTATCGTTCTTCAGCGCTCGTTCAAGCTGCCTGATGGTCTCCACGCACCTGGCGGGGTCGCCGGGGCCGTTGGAGATGAATAATCCGTCGTATGTTTCCTTTGAAAGGTCCCAGTTCCAAGGCACGCGGATCACCGTGGTATCGGCCTCCAGCAGGCAGCGGATAATGTTGTTTTTAACCCCGCAATCCACCAGCAGGACCTTATATCTGCCGCCGCCGTAGACCACGCGCTCTTTTATGCCCGCTTCGGCGGCGAGATCGGTTTTGTTCGGGTCCAGGAACGGGGTCTCGTCTTCGCCGTCGAGGATCTTGCCGGGCAGCGCGCCGTTTTCCCTTATATGGCGGGTCAGCGCGCGCGTATCCACGCCGTAAATGCCCGGGACCCCGTGCTCTTTGAGCCAGTCGGACAGGCTTTTTTTGGCGTTCCAGTGGCTGTATTTGAAGGAATAATCGGAAATCACCAGCCCGGAAATGTGGATGCGGTCGGATTCGAAAAATTTAAGCAGGCCGTGTTCGTCCCGCTGCGAATCGGGCACGCCGTAGTTGCCTATCAGAGGGTAGGTAAGCACCAGGATCTGGCCGCGGTACGACGGGTCCGTGAGGCTTTCGGGATAGCCGGTAAGCGCGGTGTTAAAAACGACCTCGCCCGCGGCGGAAGTTTCCGCGCCGAAGGGGAGGCCTTCCACGCGCAGTCCGTCTTGGAGCGCAAGTATGCGGCTTTTGGAGCTCATGTCCCTCCGTCCGGAAATTGTAACCGCCGGAGGCCGGCGTCTCTTCCAGCAAATTATACAAAATTAAAAAGCCCCGGCTGTTAAGGCCGGGGCTTTTCCAAAAATCGGGTAAAACCGATCTTTTGGGACCAACGCTTATTGCTGGTATTCGCGGGATTTGCAGACCAGGGGCTCGCTGGCGCCTTTGACATTCTCTGTTCTGCCTATCGTCCACTCGTACCAGGAGGGCCGGTCCAGCTGGATAAGAGAATCGCCGAACATGAAGCTTCCGTCCCTGAAGTAGGCGGGGAATGTTTTAGGGGCTCCGCTGTCGTTGATCTCCACCGTACCCTCGTCGTCGCCGATATCCACGATGTCCAGGTCGTACATCCTCTCGGTGCGCGTGCCGAGGCACGAGAACGCGCTGCGGGAACTGAAGGAAGCCGGGATGGAGTCCTCCACGGCGTCCCCGAACTGGCAGATCAGTTTTTCGTTCATGCCGGCATGTTCCACGCGGCCTACGACCCATTCATGGTAAACGGGCGAGGGCAGTTCAATGATGGAATTCATGCCCGCGCCGAAAACAAAACGGCCGTCGCTGTATACCGCCGCAAGCGTTTTGGGCGCGCCGCTGGCGTCTACCGTGACTTCCGCCTTCTTATCCCCTGCATCCAGGATGTCGAGGGTAAAAAGAACTTTGGAATCCGCGCTCATGCATTCGAACTTCGAGCCGGATTCGAAGGGTCCGTTCAAAGCGGATGAACAGGCCGGATTTACAGCAGCCGCTACGCCGAGTGCTATCAGTAACTTCTTCATTATGTGTATTTTCCTCACTTGTCTGTCGATATTCACAGTTTTTTGTGTGTATATATTCCACAAAATAGGCCAGCCGTTTGTCATGAGCCGAAAGACCTATACGGGCATAGGTCTTTCGGCCCACGGCTTAATCGCTTGATGTAGCGGTCTGCACTATACTGTTTACGAGGTTTTCGAAATGATGTCGGGGGATATTGCGGCATGATATTGGAAAACAATGTGTTATAATGGGACATAGAGAACCTTCCGTCGGTAACAATGTTTCTTAAGCAAAAACATCTTACCATTAACGGCGGGTTCTCTCTTTATTTCTCAATTTTCCTGGAACACGCCTGCTAAAGACCTAGGAGCCTGTCCGACATAAGGAATTTTGGCTGCAATCGCCGTTTTTTGCCTGCACCTTTGTTGCGCGAAACTTACAGGTTCATTGGAGCCTGCGCGTTTCGCGCAACTTCGGTTCGGCC
>Ga0172379_10001504_pt1 | contig 45917 bp, 55 predicted proteins | sample GrowelOW334metaG_FD_119756 | JGI IMG/M metagenome (GOLD analysis project Ga0172379, IMG submission 119756) | Groundwater microbial communities from an aquifer near a municipal landfill in Southern Ontario, Canada - Groundwater well OW334 metaG | ecosystem: Environmental > Aquatic > Deep...
AATAATGTTCTTTGTCAAGAAATATTTTCCAATTTTACTACCTCCTGATGATATATGGTAGTAAATAACATATTGCTAAAAATTAAAAAACCAACTGCAATGTTCCGCAATTGGTCTTTTTTTGCCTTCTTATAAAAGGACGGGTTTTAAAATTGATTCATGAAGGATGATACCAACAGGTGAGCCTTTTTTTCGTTTCAAGCTACAATTACATTCTTTCACTTTTACTTCATAGAAACTAATGCCTTTTCCATTGTCGTCTTTTACTTCTTCCACCACCTCCACAACGCATCCGACATGTGCGACTTCATCGGGACGCTTGTTCGTGTATTTGATATTAATCTGTGCAAATTTTCCCGGCTGATGCATTAATAATCACCTCCTTTTATTTTTGATTTATAAACATTAAAGAACGATCCATTTTCCGCATTCTACATAATGTTTTTCAAAAAGTCAATCGTCGCTATCAAATTTAAAAAGCAGATCCGATGTTCCAGACCTGCTTTGGGTTTGATTGTTTTTTGGCGATTATCCGCCAGCCGCCGCGGGTATGATGGAAATCTCATCTCCATCCCCCAATTCGGTTTGCAACTGCTTTTCCAGAAATCTGATATCTTCAGCATCTTTTCCTTTTTTCTCAAGAGAAATAATAAGGAACTTGTTGATCTGGCCCTCTGCATTTTTGATTCTTTTTTCCAGCTCCGGAAATTGCCTGATCAAATCATCGATGGCACCCGCAACAGTTTCGCCCACAGCATCCACTATGTGCTGATTGTTGGTGATTTTCCTCTGAACTTGAGGAATTCTGATTTTGACTTTCGCCATTATTTTTCACCTCCCTTTGTTTTGCCATTTCAATTAAAAATGCATAATTCGCCCTAGCAAATGCCGGATACGCTTCGTCGCACGCTTCAGCATGCTCGCTCATGGTGAAAAAATCTCCCTTGTCCACTTTATTCAATCTTTTCTCTCCTTCCACCATCATTCTGACTGATGTTTCCGTGATTTCATTGATTGATCTTGCCACTTTTTCCACCTCCCTTTTTATTTTTCCATTAACCCATCCAAATGAACGCCGCTCCAGATTGGAAACGCTTTTTTGCAAGCTTCTCCCAATTTTTTGATAGAAAGAAATTCCGCGCTGTCCGATCCATCAAATTTCTTTTCATCTTCCGCCATTTTTCTGATTGAAAATTTGTTTATTGCCTTAGGCATAAACTCACCTCCCCCTTTTTTCAGTAATGAATCTCGCAAGAGATTTGCCATATTTACGACTGCCTTTTACGCAAGCTTCTGATAATTCACTGCTTGTTATTTCCTCTGCTTCATCTGGGTTATTCCTTCCATCTTCTTCCATCCTCCTAATGGTTCCGGGAGTTATTCTGCTGACTCGTCTTACCATAAAATTATCTCCTTTTAAGTTTCATTTTTTTTATTTTTTTTTCTAATTGACTGCCAACAATACGATGCTGCAATTCTTTAATTAGTATTTTTTTGGCTAAAGCTAGTCCGCTTTTTTCTGTTATCCCCAGCGTCTCCAAAAGATTTTCTCTTGCTTTTTCGTACGCTCTCCTATTTTTTTCCAAATAGTCATTGCGACATTTTTTAAATTCTAACTGCCTGCCAAAAAAATTGGCAAACTTTTCCGCTTCTTTGATAAACGCTTGATTGCTAGGCCAACGCTCAAGCTTCAAATGGCCATCGGCATTTTCAGCAGGACAAATAACATAGCTTTCCTCGCTGCAAGAGACAAAATCAGGACTTTTCAGGGGAATGCCGTATTTTCCTCTTGTAACACAAAAACCTTCCCAATAAATCACAAATTTAAATGTCATGCCGCCACACACTGAACATGGTTTCTTCAGTTTGATTACATAATTTTTTTTGCCTTCAAATTCATCATCCATTAAATCTTTCGAGTCAGATATGATCATTTTTGCCTCCTTTCTTTCATTAAATTTTTAAAGTACATTTAATTCTTAAACAATCCCCGCAACCAATTTCCAAAAATTTGGACAAAAATCCCAGCATCAATTTTGCGAACCCATTCTTTAGCAAAGCGCTTCGCCCATCAGGGATGTGCCTATTCGGCACACGCACTTTGCTCCAATTACTTAAGCAACAAATAAAATTAAGTTTCTAATTTTTATTATGGCAAAATTGATACGGGATAAACAAAAAACTCCTTCCGAATAGAAAGAGTTTTCTGTGCTCAAAATAAGCCTAGTTATCTTTCCTTTTCAGGCCTGGATGATCCACCTTTTCCCGATAAATCGGGATAGGTTGGCAGGGAGTCATCGAGCCAGTGCTCTCGTCCCACTCTTGATAATTTGACTTTATTAACTATTTTAAGAACGTAATGTTATTTTAGCATATGCATTTTTCTTGTCAACAGCTTCGGGAATTCTATTTTGCAAAACCCACTTTCATTTCCACTCTCCGCAATCTTTTTTCAATATCTTTTACTTCAAAACGAAAAGCCATTTCGCCTAACCGAAGCTTTTATCATCCACATCTGCTCTCAATTCTCTAATTTCCACCTCCAGCTTGTCAAATCTTTTATGTACTGCCGTAAATTCATTTCCAACGTTTAAAAACTCATCCTGCATCAGCCTGGCCAGATTTTCAATTGTAGTTATCTTTTTTCTCATATTGCTATTATATATTTTTGCAAAATAGTGTCAACATCAACTTTACGCCGTCGCGCTGGACAAATCACAATACATGTGCTATACTGGCTCGTTAGTATAAATTAACAACCTACAACTCAAAAAAGGAGGAAATTTTAATGAAACGGATACCTTTTCATTTTGGCTTATTCTATCATGCAATGATTGGCTTTCTGGGCAGAGAGCCAGACATAAAACATTGCTTTGGGGATACTGGTTTTTATCAATTCAAGTATTTTCCAAAGAATGAAGAAGAAAAAAAATCTCTTTCTAAAGCTGCCTGCACTTTGGCGCAATGGTTGGATAATTTTGAAATTTTATTTTCCGACTCCCGTTGCACATATGGAACCCTCGATCCGAACGAAAAGGAAAAAACAGATATACTGTATATCGTAATTTCCTCTCCTATTGAAAAGAAAGCATAATCCCCCCCTTACAGGACTCCAAAAAATTTGGAGTCCGCTTTTTATATAAAATTGATAATTTTTCGTCAAGAAAAATAAAAATGCGAATACCCATTTGAGTATTCGCATAATCTTTTATATTACCTTCGGCTTCTTTCACGCTCTTTTTCCCGCGTTTTTCTAATTTCAGAATATTTTTCTTTGTCTGCAATAATATTCTGAATTGCGCTTTCATAAACCCGTCTATAAGCATTTTTCAAATACTTATATAAGTATTCCCATACTTCTCTCAAGAAATCTTTAAGAAAGAACCAGAGGATTGAAAATGGCCAAAACATTGCCCACGAAAATATTTTATGTTCCTGTTCAGAAAAGTCAAATTTATCCAGGTCGATAGATTGGCAGTTAAGCCAATCTTCCTTATTTGTGCCTTTCTCAGAAAAACTTTTTTTCGTTTCCTCCCATTCTTTTGAGAACCTATTCGCAGTTATTCTGAGTTTAATAAATGACCAAACTATGCCAATCACAATGTATGCTACTAAAAAAAGAAGAAATTTTGGAAAATTATTTTTTATTATGTGGAAAATATCCAAATATTTGGTTGCATAAAAAAGTACTACCAAAATCATGAACCACACCACTGTTCCTATAACATGTTCCTCTTGATCTTCCACAAGATAACCAATGACAAGCGCAATTATAACCACAATAGGAATAAAAACATACCAGAGACAAAGTATGCCCATTGCACCAACAAAAACTCCCTCAAAAAATCCTCCTACGGATCCCGCTACACCACATCCTGGAATAAATGAAATCAAGATGAATCCAGCAATAAAAATTAACAATGCTTTCATGTGTGTCCCCTTCTTTTAAATGGTTGAGTTAAGGTTTTTGATGCTAAATCTGCAGAATTAATCCATAATAAATTAAAGAACCAAGCTTTTAACCATATGGCATAATGGGGTTTTTGTCAAATAATGATTTCTTGCTATAGTGAAGCATATGGCAAATAAGAACTTTTGGAAAAAATTCAAGCCTCCTATACTAGCTTTGGCGCCGATGGCGGGCATTACCGACTCGGCTTTTCGCCAAATGTGCAAAAAATACGGAGCGGATGTCGTTTACAGCGAAATGGCGAGTGTTTCGGCATTATTCTATAAACCACAAAAAACCTTGGAAATGCTGGCATTTAATGCCAAAGATCGGCCATATGTTGTTCAGTTATTTGGCAATAAACCTGAACATTTTGCGGAAGCCGCCAAAATTATTACAAAAAAATTGAGGCCTAACGGAATCGACATAAATTTCGGCTGTCCAGCGCGAAAAGTTTTTAGCCAAGGTTCCGGATGCGCTTTGATGCCGCAAAAAAAATTAGCGCGGGAAATTATTTCCGCCGTTTGCGAAAATACCAATTTGCCAGTTTCTTTGAAAATTAGAGCAGGCTTACGCAATATAAACGCGATTAAATTTATTAAAAATATTCAAGATCTCCCCTTCTCCGCCGTGATGGTTCATGGCCGAACTTATGAAGGAAAATTTTCAGGCCAAGTAGATTTTGAAATCGTAGAAAAAATAAAGAAAATAATTCCAGGGAAAATTGTTTTGGCCAATGGCGGAATCAACACGCCAGAAGAAGCGAAAAAAATTCTGGAAGATTATCCAACATTGGACGGACTTGGCATTGCTAGAGGAACATTCGGCCGGCCGTTTATTTTCCAGCAAATCAAAGATTATTTGAAAACGGGAAAATATAAAAACTATAACTTTAAACGAATTATTTTGGAACATTCGAAATTGGTTTGGAAAGAATCCGGGAAATTGGGAATGTTGGAAATGCGCAAACATTTATCTTGGTATGTCCGCGGATTTCCCAACGCTTCCGAACTCCGTCAAAAATTAGTGCAAATAAAAACTTTAGAAGAAATAAAAAATATTCTGAAAAATTCTTAAGCGAAATCGAATTAATACGTACTTAAATACGTATTAAAATACTTACACAATGTCCATATGTGGTTATATGGACACAAAATATTTTTTCGAAAAAATGAAAAAGGGACTTAGTTTGTGAATTTTTCACTTAACTAAATCCCTTATGAAGTTGTTTATTATACTGTGTATTTTTCCCTGAAACTTTTCAGTGTTGGCGAGTTAGAAACATCTGTTTCCACTCGTTTCCAAACTGCTCTACGTTTTTCTATTTCTTCATCGCTTAGGCCTACATCAATTCTTTTTTCAACAAGATTGATGGTTATAATATCACCATCCTTAATCAATGCAATCATTCCGCCATTATATGCTTCAGGAGCAATGTGCCCAACACATATTCCGGCTGTGCCTCCAGAAAAACGTCCATCGGTTATCAAAGCAACATCCTTATCCATTTTTCTGCCTTTGATTCCAGATGTCGGATAAAGCATTTCCGGCATTCCTGGAGCGCCAGCTAATCCCACATTTCTGATAACAATAACTATGCCTGGGACAAGTTTATCGCTTCCGATGAATTCATTAGCGCTGTCCTCATTTTCAAAAACTTTTGCTATTCCTGTGAATATTGGATCAGTCTCCGGACTTACGCCAGTCATTTTGATGACTGCTCCTTCGGGCGCTAGATTTCCCCGAAGAATCATTATTCCGCCAGTAGCAGAATAAGGAGACTCAACACTTCGTATAATTTCTCCGTCCGGTTCACTTATTTGAGACAAACAATTCCAGAGATCACCATTAACTGGTATGGCAGGATGAAGTAATCCTGCTTTGGCAAGTTCTTTCATAACTACTGGGATGCCGCCGGCTCGATCAAAATCAGTCATTCCCTTCTCACTTGATGGAGAAAGTTTAACTAAGTTAGGAACTTTTTTACTGATTTCATTAATCATTTCCAGATCAATTTCTATTCCGGCTTCTTTGGCAATAGCTGGAATATGTAGCACCGTATTAGTTGAAGCGCCAATGGCCATATCAACAGCCAGCGCATTCCAAAACGATTCTTTGGTTATAATTTGCCTTGCAGTGACGTTACGTTCTATGAGATGCATAACTGCTAAACCGCTTTGGAAACTGAGTCTTAGCTTCTTGGCATCGGTTGCGTGCGCAGTTGCCATACCCGGAAGAGTTAGACCAAGAGCTTCTGTCACGCAGGCCATGGAATTGGCAGTAAAAAGTCCGTTGCAACTTCCTGCACCAGGGCAACAGCATTCCAGAATTTCATCGTATCTTTCTTTTGATATTTGACCAGATGAAAGTTGCGCGGCTGCCGCGAATGAATCAACCACATCCATTTTTTTCCCGTTTCCAAATCCGGCATACATCGGACCGGCAGTAATAAAAATTGTCGGCAAATCAAGACGCGCTGCTGCCATTAGATAACCGGGAATATTTTTATCACAGGCTCCAATAAGAATCAGCCCGTCAAAAATATTGTGCGAACGCACCATAATTTCAACTGCGTCAGCATTGTGTTCTCTGGATGGCAAAGAATGATTCATGCCTGGATGCCCCATGGCAATTCCATCACACACACCGACTCCGGCTGTCATTTTGATTGGCGTTCCGCCCCCAGCATAAACTCCTTCTACTGCTTTTTGCGCCAATGTTTCAAGATGAAGATGTCCTGGAGTTATTCCGTTGGGAGAATAAATTATCCCCACAATCGGTTTTTTCAGTTGTTCTTTTGAAAAACCGCACCCAAAAAGGCAAGCTCTTGCCGCAGAAAAATCCACTACTTTTTTTCCCATTTTACTTTCCTCCTGTTTGTAGGTTATAAAGCTAATTTACTTTTAAAACAACAAGTAATTTATGATAAATAAATAACTCCTTAAAGTCAAGTGCCAATTATTAATAAAAAATATCTTGAAAAACTCTTAAGCTAAATTAAATTAATACGTACTTTAATACGTATTTCGATACTTACATAATTATTCAAACGACATTCCAACATTCTGCAGAATGTTGGAATGTCCGTATGTGGCTATATGGACACAAAATAATTATTTAGAGAAATAAAAAAGCTCACCGGTTTTTATTTCCCAATGAGCTTTACGCAATTTTCTTATAATTACTTTTTTTCTTTTGGAACCAGCGCGGTTGCAAAATACGTATCCATATCCCCCGTATATCCAACGACGACCTCAGTATTGTTGGGTAAATTATGAATAAGATCACTAGTGCTACAACCGTTAACTCCCACCAAATTGAAATCTGCAAGATTTTTTCCTTTTGATTGGCAATATTCCGTCGCCCCCACCGTAAGAATTTTTTGAAGAGGAAATTTTTGAAAAACAGAATCAGATGCAGCTGCTTTGGATTGTACCCCCCAAACAGCCATTGATACGGAAAATATAATTGCCACTATTACTGAAACAGAAACAAATACATTACCTCTCCTTGTTCCCATAACATCCATCCTCCTTTTGTAGGTTACAATTTTATTAATTCACTTTTGAATGTCCTGCTCTATTGTTTACATTAAATAGCGACCTCTGTCAATCTGTTCATAAGTTGGGATTAATTTAGGGTTGTCTTTTGTTTCCGACTTGGTATAATGAAATAACCTTTATGGCAGAGAAAAAAACAGAAAATTTGCGCGTGCCACCCCAAAACATTGAGGCCGAACAATCGGTTTTGGGATCTTTGATGCTGGATAAAGATGCAATTATCAAAATTGCTGATCTTTTGCGAGTCGGAGATTTCTATAAAGATGATCACAATTTGATTTATGAATCAATTTTGCAACTCTATGAAGAACGCGAACCGATTGATGTTTTGAGCTTGTCCAACAAATTGGAAGAAAAGAAAAAATTGGAACAAATTGGAGGTTCCAGCTATTTGGCGAATTTAGTCAACTCTGTTCCTTCCGCATCCAACATCACCCACTATGCAAAAGTGGTGCAAAAAAAAGCATTACTTCGGAAACTAATTTCCACTGCCGCTGATATTGTGGAAATGGGATATAAAGAAGGCGATGATATCGAAAAAATTCTTGATGAAGCCGAACAAAAACTTTTTGCCGTTTCGCAAAAATACATCAAACAAGACTTTCTTCCCATCCGTTCAATTTTGGAAGCCGCTTTCAATCGTATTGATGAATTGCACAAAGAAGGCAACAAATTCCGTGGCATTCCAACTGAATTTCCCGATTTGGACAACCTTTTGGCCGGATTTCAAAAATCAGATTTGATTATATTAGCCGCCCGCCCTTCTATCGGAAAAACTTCGCTCGCACTGGACTTTGCCAGAAATATTGGAATCAATTCAAAGGTGCCGGTCGGAGTTTTTTCTTTGGAAATGTCATCCGATCAATTGATTGACCGCATGATTTCCGCGCAAGCCGGAGTGAATCTTTGGAATTTGCGTACCGGAAGATTGAAGGCGGATGATTTTCAAAAAATCGCAGATGCGATGGGTGTTTTGAGCGAAGCGCCGATTTATATTGATGATTCCGGTTCCGCCAATATTATGGAGATGCGCACAATGGCTCGTAGATTGCAAGCTGAACATAACTTGGGATTGATCATTATCGATTATTTGCAGTTGATGGAAGGCCGAAGTGGTGGCGACAATCGCGTTAATGAAATTTCTGAAATTTCCCGAGGTTTGAAACAACTGGCTAAAGAATTGAATATTCCGATTGTGGCGCTCTCCCAGTTGTCCCGCGCTGTTGAATCTCGCAGCCCGCAAATTCCAAAACTTTCTGATTTGCGCGAATCAGGATCAATTGAACAAGATGCTGATGTTGTGATTTTCCTTTATCGGGAAGACCGGGAAAAACCCGACACCCCGAACAAAAATATTGTGGAACTTCACGTGGCCAAGCACAGAAACGGGCCGATCGGCAATGTCTCGCTTTATTTCGATGAGACCTCCACTACTTTCAAATCTTTGGAACGGGCACACACAGAATAATAATTCACAATTTTCAATTTTAAATTTTCAATCAATTTTCAATAAATTAATTACCAAATTTTAGAATTGTAATATTGGAAAATTGGGATTTGATTAGAAATTGTAAATTAGAAATTGGAAATTTTAAACTATGTATCCTAAAAAATTCAAAAAATTAATAGACAATTTTGCATCGCTTCCTTCCGTCGGGCCAAAAATGGCTGAACGGCTGGTTTTGTTTTTGTTTAAGCAAGACAAAGAAAAACTGAAAGATTTTTCCGAAAATTTAGCGGAAATAAAAAATTTGAAAAGTTGTCAGAAATGTTTCAACATCGCTGAAGACGACCTTTGTGAAATTTGCAAAAATATGCAAAGAGATCAAAAAATAGTTTGTGTCGTGGAAGAACCATTGGACATTATTTCCATTGAAAAAACCGGGTCATTCAGAGGACTTTATCATGTTTTGGGCGGAGTGATTTTTTCCGGCACGGGCGAGGCAACGGAATTGAAAATCGCTGAACTTTTAGGAAGGATCAGGAATGAGAGCATCCAAGAAATTATTTTAGCCACCAATCCGACTACTGAAGGCGACGCGACGGCATTATACCTCAAAAAGCAATTACAGCCGTTGGAGGTCAAAATTACACGCCTGGCAAGGGGTCTTTCAACCGGTTCAGACATTGAATATGCCGATGAGGTGACTCTTTCCTCTGCGTTGACAAATCGCAGGGAAATGATATAGTGGATAATCGTAATTTTAACAAATAAATTAATTCCAAAAGGAGGAATTTTCGTGAATTTACCTGAAATAAATCAAGAGGATTTGCTAGTAAAAAAAGAACAATTGGATATTTTGCTATCGCCATATTACAGCGGAATTTTTCTTTTATTGGATGGCATTATAAGCATAGACGAGGATAAAAGAGAGATTGTCGCGTATAAGGAAATTGGAGTTGCAGATCCTACTCTGGTGGGGCATATGAAAAATAAAGTTTGTTCTGGTTTATTTTCCGCAGAATATTTTACTCACGCTTGCATATTCCTTATCCTGAAAATGTTCCCAAAATTAAAAGGAGAACCACGCATAGCAGATATTCACATTTCTTTTAAAGGAGAAATCAGGTCTGGAGACAAAATTAGAATATTTGCGAAATTAATCAGAATAGAAAAGACTACTTTTTTCTTCACAGGACATCTTGTGAATCAGTACGACGAAAAAGTGATGATACTAAACTCCATGAATGGAAGATTGTTATCACAAGGAATTTTAGCAAGAGCCAAAAGATTCCTATTAAAGAAATAACCAGCAACAAAAACCTCAGACAAAAAATTGTCTTGAGGTTTTTCTTTATATTATTAGCCTTCGTTTTTTAAACTATTAAACAATTATTAAAAAACTATGCTACACTTCCTCACGGCCGTGCGCAAGTGTAGCAATAGAAAAAGCAGTTATCCAATTTGTATGGATGCAATAAATTATTGTTAATATGTATTAAATTACACGGATATATACAAGAAGTTCCGCAAATAAAAAAACTCGGGATTTTAAGCCCGAGAATTTATTAGAAAAAAATTTATATCTTCACAATTTCCACTTCGGTAAAAGGCTGGCGGTGGCCGAATTTCACTTTATATCTTTTCTTGGCTTTGAATTTTATTCCGACAACTTTTTTGGCTTTTCCCTGTTGCAGAATTTTTCCTTCCACTTTGGCGCCTTCAATGATTGGGGTTCCGACTTTTACTGATTTTTCATCACCAACAAAAAGCACTTCGTCAAAAGTAATTTTGCCATCAACTTCTCCAACAAGTTTTTCAACCTTAATTTTGTCTCCCACTTGGACTTTATATTGTTTTCCTCCGGTTTTTATAATTGCCAACATATGGATGAATTATGAGTTACGAATTATGAATTACGAATCAAAAATTAATTATATACAGTATTCCGATGATAACTTATTAAGCTCAATTTGTCAATATACGAGATAAAAAGTACTTTTCTTTATAACTTTATAACATTACAACTTTATAACTTATTCGAGAATAGCTTTAATTCTCCTCACACCGGCGCTGGAAGCTTCTTCTTTGATTATTTTAAATTTGCCGAGTTCACCAGTATTTTTTGCATGAGGTCCGCCACAGAGTTCGGTGCTAAATTCCCCGATTTTGTAGACCTTGACTGTGTCGCCATATTTTGACGGATCAAATGAGACCTTGGCCAATTTCAACGCCTCATCTTTGGGCATTTCCATCATTTCCACTTCAATTTTTTCGCTAATTTTTTTGTTGACTAAATTTTCAATATTTTTCAGTTGTTCGGCTGATAATTTTTCCGAATAATTAAAATCAAAACGCAATCTTTCGGAGGTGATGTTGGAACCTTTTTGATAAATTTCCGGACTCAAAATTTGTCGCATTGATGCCAAAAGCAAATGCGTGGCCGTATGATATTTTATTGTTATTTCACTCGCGTCCGCCAACCCGCCTTTGAATTGTCCTGCCGAAGCGGTGCGGGATTTCTCTTGGTGTTTTTTGAATCTTTCGTTAAATTTTTCTTCCAATGCTTTTTTATTTCCGAATTTTATACCTCTGTTAACCAATTCTTCAAAAACTAATTCCAGTGGAAATCCATCTGTCTGATACAGATCAAACATAACATCTGCCAAATCATCGTTTGGATAAATTGGCGCAATTTTATCATCTTTTTTCCAAAAATCTTTGGTGCTATTTAAATATTTAGTTAGTTTATTTAATCCTCTCTCCAAAGTTTCTTTGAATTTTTTTTCTTCTTTTTCAAGTTCTACAAAAATCATTTCTTTGTTTTTTTCTAATTCGGGGTAATTATTTTTATATATCTCAATCACTACTTCAGAAATTATTTTTGTAAAATTATCCTCTAATCCAAGAAGATTGCCATAACGAATGGCGCGCCTAATAAGTCTGCGAAGAACATATCCTTGTTGTGTGTTACTGGGAACCACTCCATCGGCAATCAAAAAAGTAGCTGCTTTTAAATGATCAGCTATTACTTGCATACTATAAGTGTTAGCAGATTCACCATATTTTTTTCCTGATATTTTTTCAATTTTACTAATAATAGGACTGAATAAATCAGTTGTGAAAATATCAGGATTCCCATTTTTAGCTGTCAACATACGCTCCAATCCACCGCCGAAATCAATGTTGCCCTTTGGAAGTTGTTCAAATCCTTTTTCTGTTTTTACATATTGCATAAAGACATTGTTGCCAATTTCCAAAAATCTTCCGCAATCACAATTAACATGGCACGGCTTACTTTTAAATTCTGATTTTTCATGAATTCCCAATTCAACTCCGAAATCCCAAAACATCTCGCTATCCGGTCCGCCCGGTTCGCCGAGTGGCATATTATCAGGCACACCAACGCGGGACCACCAATTTTTGTCCTCACCATAATAAAATATTCTTCCCTCTTGCATTCCTTTCTTTTCAGAAAAATCAACATCTTTGGCCTCTATGCCAATTTCAGAAAATTCTTTCTTCCAAAATTCAACGGCTTCGCTATCGCGCGAAATTCCCAGGTTCCCATTACCACGAAAAACAGTTACATAAATATTTTTTGGATCCAATCCAATTTCTTTTGTCAAAAATTCAAACATCCATCCAATCTGTTCTTTCTTGAAATAATCTCCAAGAGACCAATTGCCCAACATTTCAAAAAAAGTCGTATGCCGGTTATCTCCCACATCTTCAATATCTCCCGCGCGAAAACATTTTTGTGAGTCTACAATTCTGGTTCCCAGCGGATGTTTTTCGCCCAATAAATATGGCACCATCGGTTGCATGCCTGAACCTGTAAAAAGCGTTGATGGATCATTTTCAGGAATCAAAGAAGCCGAAGGCACAATCGTGTGCCCTTTTTCTTTGAAGAAATCCAAATATTTTTGCCGTAGTTCATTAGCGGTCATAAACCTATAATATCAAAAAAAATAGCTTTAATCAAAAATTTATCATATTGGCTAAAAAAATCACTTGACAAAATTAATTTAATATGCTATCATGTTTAGTCGTAGAGTTATTTCATATACGAAACTATAATTTAACCTAATATAAAAGGAGGGTATCAAATGGTTCTTCCAGTTGTCAGACAAAGTGTTGCTATGAAAATTAGGGATGAGCTTTTAGCCGAACAGGGGTATACGGCAGAATTGCTCAAGAGAGTAGCGGAAGAGAATCCGATTGTCGCAAATTTCATTGCGACATTTGCAGTAGATTCATCCGATGCTACAAGTGTATTGACTTGTGCACTTTTAGTTTACAGACTGCTAGAAAAGCAGTCAGAACTCAATTAGGAAAATTGACTTGCAGAGGTGGGGATTAATGAATTCCCACCTTTTTTTATTGAAAGAAAAAACGGGTCTTGCATTTTTGCAAAACCCGTTCTAAAACTATTTACCTTCCTAACCCGCAATTTCCAATCTTAATCCTTATCTCATTCATAATCTTGAGCGCATAATCTTCCTGCGTCAGATTTTTGAAATCCTCCTTTGCAATCTCGCTGAACATTGGCGAGATATGCTTGGATGTTTCAACAAAATTAATATACTCTTTTTGGCTGAATTGTTCCTGAAACCTTTTGTCAATAAACTCGCCCAGCTTTTTTTCGAAAAGGTCACTCGCATGATGCGCGCCAAACCATTTGATGTTTTGATATTTAACATTGAAATTAAACGCAAATGCCAGCTGCTCAGGACCATAGAATCCTTTTCTTGCTTCGTCGTTTTTCCATCTCGGATCAACCATTATGGTAAAATAGAGATCCACTTCATCGGGATATATCATTTTACGATAAAAATATATCGGAATATCTCTAGTTCCGCCAAGCCAATCACCGGCCTCTGATATGTTGTGTTCATACAACTTAGCCGTTGAATCTTTCAACCCCGTAGCCGCTTCAAGCATTATTTCTGACCAAGAAAGATAACGCGTCGGACTATGTATGTCCCATGAAGCATAGCAGCGAATCATTTTTTCTCGAAATATTAAATATTTCCCATGAGAAGTATTTTTTAATAAATCGAGATATTGGCCAAGCAAAGGATAGTGGCTATGCGCTATTTTTCTTTCCAAATATTTTTTCAGCGTTCGCGCCGCATCCGGCCGCATTGTTTCTGCCGCACTCACGATTTGATACAGCAATCCCGGATAAAAAGTTGTCATCAATGAAAGTTGCGAGCTGTCATTTTCCAGCATTTCAGGGGTAACAAAATAGTTAACCAGCATCCTCAACTCTTCATCTCTCGGAGTTATCAGATAAGTTTCTCCCCGGCCACTTTCGATAGAATTTTTGAAATTCTGACTTACAATATCCCGAGCGCTCACCAAATGTCCGTTTGAACATCTGACTTCGCCTTCTCTCGTTGCAATAAACTTATTGCAACGCCCGCGAGGCATTTCGCCGTTGCATATTATCGCGTCATCCGCTCTTTTCTTCACCTTTGCTATTTGTGCTACTTTGTCGATCTCTGATGTCCTAGTTGACATACTGGATCCTCCAAAAAAAATTGTAAAGTTGCTGTTTTTCGGGCATTTTACCCATTTTCACCGCCCCTTGGCTATGAAAATCCATATTATAATATTTTTTCAATTTAGTCAATGATAATAAAAAAAACCGCCATTCAAATTTCTTGAATAGCGGCTAATCAAAAATGTATCTCCATATCACAGAAATTAAATGAAGCTGAGCAATTTTAATAGTCAAAATAATTACTCCCAATCCGTATTTTTGCCATCCTTTTAATTTTTTCCATTCTGATCCTATCCACTCTTTACCTCTCTTGCATTCTAAAATTATCCAGTCCTTCCAATACACTTTTTGTCTCCTTTTTTAAGGATCTTTGACGCTAATTCATCAAATTTATCTTTTTTTTGAGAGCTGACATTTCATTTTTTGCCAGCATTTCTTCGTTTTCTATTTTCTTCTCTTCTTTTTCCTTGTCGTCTATCTGCACTCGCAAAAGATCCGCTTGCCTTCTCAGTTTTTTGATTTCAGCCAATAATTCTTCTCTTTTATTCGTTATTTTTTTGAAATCGGCATCCATTATCAAAAGATCATATTGCAGTCTTCTTTTTTTGGCTTTTATATCTTGCTCGCTATCAGCACTAGCATTTATATTTCCACTTTGATTTTCATCTGACATAAATTTAAAATAATTTTAGATTTGAGATTTTAGATTTAAGATTTTATTTTTTGATTATTCCTCCGCCCAAAACTTCGCCTTTGTCAGAATAAAACACGGCAGATTGTCCCGGAGTCACCGCTTTCTGCGGCTCACTAAATTCTACCACATAAATGCCATTCTGAGGATTTTTCACCCTGTTAAATTTCGCCTTTGGCGAACCGATTTCATCGGATTTAACTGGGTAAATTATAGCACAAACTGCCGGATGACGATATCGGATTTTGATATTAGTTTTGAACGGAAATTTCGGAGAGCTCGTTATCCATTTTACATTTTCCAATTGCACTGACTGACGAAAAAGTTCCGGATTTTTTTCAATATTGGTAACCAACAGCACATTTTTTTTCATATCTTTTCCAACGACATAATAGGGTCCGGTTCCGCCAATATTAATCCCTCTCCTTTGGCCAAAAGTATACAATGGCAAACCCTCGTGCTCTCCCAAAACATTGCCGTGTGTATCCATAATTTTTCCTTTTTTCATTTTCAAATTTCTTTTCAAAAATTCCGTCGGATATTTTTCCGGAGTAAAACACAATCCTTGAGAATCATCTTTATTGAAAACCGGCAGCCCCAAATTTTGCGCAATTTTCCTGATCTCCGGCTTTTTATATTTTCCCACTGGAAAAATAATTTTCGCCAATTGTTTTTGCGTCAGATTATACAAAAAATATGATTGATCTTTTTCCTGATCTTTCCCCTGAAACAAATGGTGGATATATTTTGGGATTTCGGATTTCGGATTTCGGATTTCCCGCTCTATGCGGGCGTAGTGTCCGGAGGCAACAAAATCCGCTTCCATTTCCAGCATTTTTTTGAAAAGAAAATTGAATTTTATCCGTTCGTTGCAAACCACGCAGGGATTTGGCGTCCTCCCGGCTTTATTTTCCGACAAAAAATAATCTACCACATCCTTTTTAAATTCCTTGGCTACATTAGTCGTGTAAAGCGGTATATCCAAAATTTGAGCCACTTTGCGCGCATCTTGCTGAGATTCCAGTGAACAGCATTTGTTTTCACGCAACGCGTCTTGGCCCGGCTCTTTCCAAAAATGCATAAAAATTCCTATGACATCATAGCCTTGCTTTTTGAGCAATCCAGCCGCCACTGAAGAATCCACCCCCGCTGACATCCCCACTATTACTCTCTTTTTCCTTTTTTTATCCATAGATCAATACTATTACATATCTAAACGCCTGTAAAATAAAAAGGTTACATTTGAAAAATATAAAGTAAAAAAATTAAATGCCTCAAAAAAACAACCAAACTAATTCAGTTGTTTATCAATTCTATTGTTGAGATTAAAAGCCTTTGAATTAGGAGCGGTTTTCAGAATTTCATCAGCAGTATGAAAAGAAAGCAAGGCCACCGCGATACTCAAGACAATTATCACAGTAAAAGCCAAGAAACTGGATATTTTCCTATTTAAATCAAACCTGCTAGTTTCCATCTTGTTCTCTATTTTTATTTATCAATTGCCGGACCTCTTGAAGATTGACCGGAGTTTTTTGCTTTTGGGATTTGAATTTTTTGGGCGCGATATATTGCATCTGAGACAATTTCATTGGTTCTTCCTGTGGAGAATAAATTTTATGTTCCACTTTATTTTCCACCGGTTTTGGTTGAACTATTTCAATTTTTTTTTCTTGCATACTTCCTTCAATTCTTGTTTCTTTTTCTCGATTTTTAGCCATCATTCTTTGATAATCTTTCAAGCAATCCTTGCAAAAAGTAGGTCGCTTGCCGTCCGGTTTGAAAGGCACTTGAATTTCAGTCTCGCAATTATCACAAACCGCCGAAAACAAAGTCCTTTCAACATCACTTGGGGCAACTAATGTGGCAGACTGAGCAACTGGAGTGGGTGAAATATTTGAAACAGGCGGAGCAACTGAAGCAGCAGGAGCTGCATATTCAGTTTTTGTTTTTGGATGAAAGGCCACAGGAGCACTAACAATTTTTGGCGTGGCAGCTTTATATTCCCCTTTTTCAATTTTTTCCATCATCAGCATTCCGCTCCAGCGATTGATTTTCTCTTCAACCTCCACCCTACTGGAAGCATAGCGTTCACGAGAAACTCTGATGACTGTTTTTTCATTTTCAATCGTGCCTTCCAATGCAACCGGCGGAAGAGTGACTGCCGAAAAAGCGTCTCCCGCAATTCCATCAATCATCAGTTTCAAATAAATATGATATTTCGGCAAATTTACAACATCAGTCATTGTGAAAACCGGTTCAAATTCTTTTTCCAAAAATTCGGAATCAACCGCGCCAACCCTGAAGGCGATAAGCGTTCCGGCATTTCCAAAAATCGCATCTCGGACTTTTTCATCAATCTGAGTGATGTATTGATTGGCCAAAATCAAATTCAAGCGATATTTGCGGGCTTCGGACAAAATATTAGCAAAAGATTCTGTGGCAAAATTTTGAAACTCATCTACGTATAAATAAAAATCATTACGCGTTTCTTCAGAAATATCCACTCTTGCCATCGCTGCCAATTGAATTTTGGTAATCATCATCGCTCCCAAAAGCGCGCTGTTATCTTCTCCGATTCTTCCTTTGGAAAGATTGAGAATAAGTATTTTTTTGTTGTCCATCACGTCGCGAATATCAAAAGAAGATGCTGTTTGGCCGACAATATTTCGGATCAATGAACTAGACAAAAATTGTCCGACTTTATTTTGAATCGGAGAAATAACTTCTTGCAAAACTCGATCATTCCACTTGGTAAATTCATCCACCCAAAATGATTTCACTACCGGATCAGTTATTTTTTCCACCACTTTTTCCCGATATTTCTTGTCCACCAAAATTCTGGTGACTCCCAAAAGAGTGGATCCGGGATATTCCAAAAGAGCCAAAATAGCATTGCGCAAAATATATTCCAATCTTGGTCCCCAAGAATCCGCCCATATCTTTTTGAAAACACCAATGAGTCCTGAAGTTATCAAGTGCCGGTATTCAGGTCTCACTTCTTCCATCACGTTGAAGGCGATTGGAAAATCCTGATCGGCCGGATTAAAATAAATAACATCGTTGATTCTGTTGGCCGGAATAGACTTGATAAGTTTTTCGGCCGTATCTCCGTGAGGATCAACATATGCCACTCCGTGTCCATTCTGAATATCCTGAACAATCATATTTTCCAACAGATTGGTTTTTCCCATACCGGTTTTCCCGATAATATACATATGCCGGCGGCGATCGTCGGTTTTTATTCCAAAAATTGTTTCTCGATTGCGATAATTAGTTTTAGCAAAAAATGTTATTTCTGGCATAAGCTGATTCCTCCAATAATTAGGATTTTAAAAAATAATATTTGATTATATCGGCAAATTGGTTGGAGCCCCGCTCTTCTTGGCATCCACCCGCGTAATATGCGGCGCCATAACAGAAATATCAGGCAAATGAAAAACAGTGGCCAATTCTTCCGTGCTCAAAACAAATTTTAATCCTGTTGGGTCTCTATCAATAAATCTCTTGAAAATTCTCCGTTTGCGATATTTTATCCGATGCTCCACCATAAAATAATTCGCATAAGTTTTGGTTTCATCGTGCGGTTTGAAAGCATTTAGATTATTATCATTAAATTGTTTGATTGCTCCAACAAAAGCAGATGACATTGATTTGTCAAAATATTCCTTGAGTCCCAAATAAATAAATCTCATTTTAACTTTGAAAACGGGCTTGCCGATATTTTCTTCCAAAGCTTTCAGCACTTCTTTTTCTCCCGGCGTCAGACGAAATTCCAAAGGAGACTCCTCCTTTTTTTCCTCACCGCCTGAAAAACTGAATTCTCCGCCCAATAATCCTTTGGAAAGATTGCTCAGAACATCAACGATATCATTCCAGATATTTGAAAAAACTCCTTTGTGCTTTTTTGATCTTCCGGCCAATTGTTGAACCACTTCTTGCCCTGTATTGGCCCAGGTTTCTTTTTCCGGAATAATAACATATTGAAACCATATTTTTTGATTGGGCCCAACCTTCCCCATCACTTCAATAACGGCGGATAAAGGATCTATCATTGTGCCGGTAATCTCTTCTTCAAATTTTTTGTAGGTTTTGATCGGATAAGCATCCGGTTTTACCAATTGCAAATCAGTACCCCACAAATCCCAGTCTTTATTGGGAATTATTTTTGGAACTTCATTCACATAATCCGGAGATTCCAAAATTTCTACGGTCGGATATTGGGCATACAAATTTGCTTCCACTAAATTTCGAAACATCTTGGGAGTTCGAATATAAATATGGACCGCCCCGCCATCACTTACCAATTCCAGGCTGAATTTGTATGTTAGCATCCCCTTAAGAAACTCCTCTTTGGTATTAAAAGTTTTCAAAACTCCTGTGAGCCCCGCAAAAAAAGATTCCATCGGCTTAGGACTTCTTTCAATATCGCGAGGGGGAATAATTTCCAAAAGAGAATAATCAATGGAACACAAAAAAGCAATCTGAACTTTGTCCATCCAAATCAGCTTAAAAAGATAATAAAATCCCACTGGCAAAACCAAAAACCACGTATTGGCAAAGACAACCCATGCAAGTTTCATATTGTCCGCGAATTCCCGTGAAATTAAAAGTAGTATATTCATTTATTTTTATTTTACTTCTACAGGATCAGAACTATTTTAGAAGTGTTATTTCTTCAAAGTATATTTGTCCTTTTCAACTTTTTGGAAAAAATTATTCAGGTTTATGATAACAGTAGATTTTTTGACTTGGCGGATATTCAGGACTTCGGCCAATATTTCATCCTTTTTCATCGGAGAATCACTTCTCTTTAGAATATCCTCAAGAACAGTTTTGACTGTGCCTTTTTTGTATCCCCAATCTTTCAAGGCATAGATTCCTCTTCCAACCAAAACAAAACTTTCATCCTTAATCAATTCGTTGTGAACTGTTTGTGGGTGAGTTTTTTTCTTATTCAAACTATATTTGTCAATCAACTCGGCAATTTTTCTGAAATGCAATGGTTTCTTGTTTTCCTTGAGGACTAAATAAGCCTTCTCTCTGGTTCCTTTGGGAGTTATTTCTTTCCATCCTGCCAAACCCCACTTTTCAAAACTATTTTTTCTGACTTCAGCCGAAACATCAATGAAATCCAAAAATTTTTCCAATTCCACTTCTTTTTCTTTGAGCGCAGATTTTTTGAATAGCTCTGAAGCTTCCAAAGGATCATTGGCTTTTTTGAGAGCTGTGATTGCAGCGTCTTTTATTTCCTTCCAATGCTCGAAATTAAAACCTGAAACCGTCAGTGATTTTTCCATTTCTCCAACAACTTCCAAAACAGAAATATCTTCCAAAAGTTCCAGAAAAAATTCCGCGCAACCAACTTCTCCGTCGTGTCCTTCGCTCAGCAAAAAAACGGCCTTCTCTTTTCTGATTATACCACTTTTAGCTTTGATAGTAAACACGATTTTGTTTCTCACATCCTCAAGAACCGAGCTATTTTTGTGCTTTTCAATTTTCTTGAAAATGTCTGCAATTATCTGTCTAACCCTTTCCCGAGTTATCTGATATTTTTTGCCGATTTCTTCAAGGGTAGCCGGTTTTCCGCCATCAATTCCATAGCGGGCCTTGATAATTTCTTGCGAACGCAAAGGAAGACCTGTTGTCAGGCTTTCAAAGGCAGAACCGAAGAAATGTTGCTTATTGGAGCTATTTTTATTCATAATATTGTCTTTAAAAATTAAGTTATATTATACTAACATATCGGCTATTTTTTGTCAACTAGATAATAAAAAACACGGCTTTTTTGGCCGCATACATAAAAAAATATTTTCCGAAAAAATATAACGCTATACTTTTGGACTGACTATAATGGAAATATTTTGAGTGGATTCCCCGAACCATTCCGAATATTCTTGAATCATTTTCCATTGGAAATTATATGTTCCCGGAGTTTCAGGTGCTGACACTTCAAAAGTGAACGTCTTGCTTTGCCCTGGTAAAATAATTTCTTCATCCGTCAAATCGATTCTTTCTTTCCAGAGATTATTATCCTGAGGATTTTGCGAACCCAAGCGATAATTGATTCCCTTTAACCATTTGCTTGTTCCGTTATTTTTCATAGTCAGGGACACTTGATATTTTTCTCCCACAATCATTTTTTCCGGAACAATCTGCCGGACAAATTGCGCGCTGTTGAAAATATTTATTTTGCGGAGCAAACCATTCATAAAATCTTCATCCTTGCAGGAATATTCATTAGCTGGAGAATAATATTCTTTGCTCGGTCCATAGCAACCATTATTATCTCGATAGACTACCGCCAAAAAAGGCATCATAAATCCCACTCTTTTGATAGAAAATAATTGATGCAGATTTTCCAGTGTTTTTTCTCTAGTCGCCTTGTTCATTCGAGCAAATTTGCTCATATCATCGTATTCCAATCCACTCCAATCAAAATTCAGAATAATATTATTTGCTTTGGAAGGAAATCTTTCATTCCAAAGAAGCGCCCAGCAACGGTCGCCCGGCTTTTTCCACCATTTTGAATAGCAAGGTCCGTTTTCCACATTTCCTTTTTCGTCAACACCGACTCCTCCTTCAATATAGTCAAAAAGCTTCAAATAATTCGGATCATCTATGTCATTTGTTTGAGCGCCGATTATTATCATTTTTCCTTTTGATTTTGCATATTGTCGCATTTCGGAAACAATGTCCGAGGCTAATGATTTTTTGGAATCGCCACTGTCTTGAAAATAAATTTGTCCAAAAAGAAAAGTCTGCACATCCATATCAATTGCCTGTTTGGTAATATAGCTCAGATATTTCCTGTATTCCTCACTTCCAAAATATGCTTTGCAAGTTCCGGGACCCCAGAAATTTTCGCTTCCTCCTCGACACATCGCTGGAAAATCAAATCGTCCGCTTCCGTCAGGATAATCATATCGGGCATTCACTCCAATAGCTTCCGCCAAGAACATACTAAAAATCATCTTCCCATTTTTTATTTTTTTCATATTTGCCTCCACCAATGCAAAATCAGGCGGATTGGTCCAGGTTTCAATGGATCGGTGCAAATATTGGCACTGCGATCGATTAATCGATTCAATCAAAGCGTCCGTGTCTCCTCCTGAACCTGTAAGCAAACCGTCCGCAACACAACCTTTGGTTTTCATTATTTCCATCATTTCGCTCCGAGCTTTGGCATCTTTGGCATTTTCAGTGTAATTGATAAGTGTTATAGCTAGTGCAATAGGAATGCCAAAAAACGCAATAGCTATGTTTCTTTTTGTTATTATTTTCGTCTTAGAAAATGTTGCTTGCATCAATGATAAAAAAAATTTATTTTTTATCCGTTCTACATTTCTACTTCTAGTTTATCGAAGTAATGCGCCCAGTTCCTTCTCGGTTTTTGTGCGAATTTCTGTTTGTATTTTATTGATTTCTTCGTTGGTCAAGGTTCTTTCAGATGAACGATACACAATGCGAAAGGTGTAGCTTTTTTTGCCCTTACCGAATTTTTCCTCATTTTCATATTCATCCAAAAGTTTCACTTCCTCAATCAAATTATCCGCATAATCTCGAACAATTTCATAATAATTGTTCAAGCTCACATCCTTATTGATAATAAACGAAATATCTCTGATAGTTGCGGGAAATTTACTGACTTCTTTTAATTTACTGTTAATATCTCTGAATTGACTGGTGATTCTTTCATCATTAGACCAGAGAATTCTAATATCCGGAATTTCCATCTTTATCATAGCAACTCTATCCAAACCAAATGTGCCGGCATATCCGTTATAAACTTCCGGGTCTAAACCAAAATTTTTCAAACAATTCGGGTGCACAAGTCCTGCTCCGGTTATTTCTATCCAATTCCCATTCCAATTAATCTCCGCCTGAGTAGACGGATCCGTGAAGGGAAAAGTATCAACTAAAAATCTAAATTCAATATCCCCAAAAATTGCTCTTATTGCATCCGCTTGAATATCTTGCAGATCCTTTAAAGTAATAATTCTCTTGTCTTTTCTGCAAACGTACAAAAAATCTGTCTGATGAAAAGCGGGAAAATGGTGTCTGTCTATTTCGTCTTTACGCCAAACAATTCCCGGTGAAAGTGACCCAACCTCGCCATCTCTTTTCAATCTTTCCAAAACTTCTTCGTCTCGGAAATAATAAGGCCACATAACAGTCATCTGCGTGCGCAGAATATGAGTTTGATCCAAATAATATGTATCTGACTCTTGTCTGCTTGGGTGTTCTTTGGGGGTATTCAGCAAATCAAAATCATCTTCAACTGTTACGATTTTCGGAATCTCAACCACATCAAAATCCGCCCACACTGGAAGGCTCAATATTTTATCATTTACGATTTTTACCGGAGAATTTTCTTTCTTGGTAAGATCTGGCAAGGCCAACATCCTTTTTACGCGCTCCGCCTTCACATCACTCCTTTTATTTAATTCTTCCAGTAATTTTTTTTCGTCTTTATCCTCAATAACAATTCTTCTCATAATTTTATGCTCTATTTAGGGCCTCCGCAATTGGAGTTCCTACTATTTCTTCTTCATTAAAAAAAGTTATACTTATTCCATCTTTTTTGATTCCTATTTCTTGATCCAAACATAACATTCCTTGCGACAACACACCTCTCAGCTCAACTTCATTTATTTCCTTATTGCCTGGCAAAATTGTCGGCGCTAATGCTACTGGAATTTTATTTCCAATTTCTATCTTTGCCATTTGCCCAAAAACAATCTGCCTTGGATTCTTCTCGCCAACGTCAACTTTGGCAACATTAAGCCTGTCCGCATTAGGATGTTTTTTGATTTCCAAAATTTGACCCACCACAACACCACTCAAATTGCCACCAACTTTCACAATTTCTTCCGCCTCAAAAGGCTCTACCAACTGTTCTGGAGATTTTTTCGTTCCTAATAATTTTTTGAGCCAATTAGATAATAATTTCATATTTAGAATTCACTTTCTTCATTTTATATTAACGGCTGAAAAAGTAAACCCCCACACCAACAATATTAGTGTGAGGGCAAAAAGGCAATATTACGCTTAATACCGCTCATTTGAGACTCTTCATTTTCCAAAACCAACATTGCGAACATAAATATATATTCCAAACACTCCGATGAAAACAAGAATTCCCCAATTTGCTTCCAAAAAATCCATCTCGTTATCCTCCAATCATTTTCAAGCGGTTGCCGGATAAAATCTTTTTTCTTTTTTTGATATAGCCTTCCGCAACTTCTCAATTTCTTCATCGAGATTTTTATCTTCTTTATTCGTCTCGGGAATATGTTTCACTGTCATTATTACTCCAAACTCAATCACCACTATCAATTTATTGTCAGGAATGTTCCATTTCTTGAAAGTTCTCTCCGGAAAACCCAGCTCCTCTCTTGAAATAATCATTTGGCAATTGGATGATCCATTTTTTTTGGCTATAGTCAAACACTTTCCAAGCAGTTTTCTGGCATCCCCTTTCTCGCCTTTAAACCCATACTGTTTCAGGAGACGGCTGATTGAATGTATCTTTCTTTTGCCTCTCATTGACATGACGGATTCACCTCCTTTTTATTGGAATTTTATTTTCGAAAATCCAAACTTCCCAATTTTTAATGTGCTACCACTATTATCCTTATGTAAAACGATTTTATAATCGCTTATTTTTTCACCATTAATTTCCACTCCGCCTTGTTCAATTTTTCTCCGCGCATCGCTGATTGAATCCGCCACTTTCGCCAAAACCAAAAATTCCGTGAGTTTGATCTCGTCTTTTTCAACAATTACTTCTGGAATATTTTCCGGAATTTTTTTTTCGGAAAAAGTGTTCACAAAATATTCTTTCGCTTCTTGAGCTTTTTCTTCACCGTGATAAATTTTTGTGATTTCAAACGCCAAATCCATCTTGGCATCGCGAGGATTAAGAGATCCTGATTTCATTTCTTCTTCTTTTTGTTTCACCAAATTCATCGGAATTCTTGTGCAATGTATGAAATATTTAATTATCAGATTGTCCGGCATACTCATTACTTTCCCAAACATATCATTGGACTCATCCAAAATGTTTATCGTATTTCCCCAGCTGGAACTCATTTTCCGCCCATCTGTTCCCTCAATCAAATTGACCATCAAAATATCCTGCGGCGCTTGATCAGAATATTTTTGCAATTCTCTTCCCGCCAGCAAATTAAATCTTTGATCAGTTCCTCCAATTTCCAAATCGGCTCCGACTGCCACACTGTCATAACCTTGCATCAAAGGATAAAGTACCTCTCGAAGAGAAATTCTTTTTCCTTCTTCCAATCTTTTTTTGATATTATCCCTGGCAATAAATTCAGCCAAAGAAAATTGATCAGCTTGTGCTCCAATCTCTCCATATCCCAGTTTTGCCAACCATTCTGAGTTATAGCGAATTTCAATTTTATCCAAATTCAAAATTTTTCCTGCTTGTTCTCCATAACTTTTCAAATTGCTCTGCACAATTTCTTCGCTCAGCATCGGCCTTTCGGAATCCTTGTCGCTTGTGTCCCCGATTTGACCCGTAAAATCTCCAATGATAAAAACTATCTTGTGTCCTAGATCCTGGAGATCTTTCAATTTCAAAAGCGCCACCGCCCGACCCAAATGCAAATTTGGGCTGGTCGGATCAATTCCCAGCTTGACGGTTATCTTTTCTCCGCTACTAAGTTTCTTTTTCAAACTTTCCCTTTCAATAACTTCATTCACTCCCCTCGTCAGAATTTCATCAATTTTGTTTTCTAACTCTTTTTCCATATTTCAATATTACCAGCCATAAAGCTTTTTTGCAAATTATGATACAAAAAAAACAGCCAAAGACTGCTTTTTAATCAATATACCAATTAAAACATTCACAACACTAGAACCTTAGAACATTTTGAACATTCCTATGTTTTTAAATATTTCCGAATGGCGATCAAACTGCTGATTACCCCGGTCATAATTCCCATAACGATAATTATCCCTAAAACAAGCCAAAAATTGCTCAGATAAAAAGACATTGTGTCCCCTCTTGAAATTTGAGAAATATATTTGGCAGTTATTAAAATCAAAACTCCCGCCGTAATGGCCGAAAAAACTCCATAAAAAATTCCTTCGAAAATGAAAGGCATCTCCACATAGACATTGGAAGCTCCCACCAAACGCATAATCTCAAATTCTTTTTTGTGAGAATACATTGTCATTCTGATGGTATTGAAAGTTATGAGAATAGCCAAGAAAATGAAAATGATACCGAGGAAAATTCCCGCTTTTTTCACAAGCCTTGTTATCCCATTAAGTTCATCAATGGTGGATTTATTGCGAGAATAATCTATATGATCTATTTTTTCTTTGAAAGTTGAACCATCAATCGCTTTTGAAATAGTTTCATATTGATCGGATTTATTGGCATTGATAACCAAGGAAGCTAGAAGAGGATTGCCTCCAATTTCTTTCAGAGCGTCTTGGATAGAACTATCTTCTCCACTCAACCCGACTAATTCTTCCAATGCTTTTTCTTTTGAAACATATTCTATTGATTTTATTTCTGAATAAGCCGCCAAATTGTCTTTGATTTCCAAAATACTTTTTTCCTCCGTATCCATGTTGAAATAAACCGCTATATTCACTTTATCTTGAATATTTTTCAAAACCATATTGGCAGTCAGACCAATCAAGACTGTGAAGCCAATGATATACAGAGATATCGTGATGATGCTGATTGCAGCCACGCTCAGCCATCCATTTCTCCGAAAATTTATGAACCCTTCCTTAAATGTCCTGAAAAGTTTTGTGAATTTCATAAAAAAATATTTTACTTTTTACTTTATAACTTTCTACTTTATAACTTTTAATTTATATCACGTATTTTCCTTTTTTCTGGTCATTGACTATTTTCCCATTTTCCAAAACCAGCACTCTTTTTTTCAGTTTATCAACAATGTCTTTATTGTGAGTGGCCAGAACAATAGTCGTGCCCATTTCATTTATTTTCAGAAAAAGCTGCATAATTTCCCAAGCAGAAACCGGATCAATATTTCCTGTCGGCTCATCGGCAACAATAACCAAGGGCTGATGAATCAGCGCCCGAGCCAGAGAAGTTTTTTGCTGTTCTCCTCCACTGATTTCGTTGGGATACATATCGGCTTTATCCTTCAAACCCACAATATCAAGAATGCTTTTGGTTTTTTTCTTGATTTCCTCATCTTCATCATCTCCGAAAACCTCCAAGGCATAAGCTACATTTTCAAAAACTGTTTTATTATTCAATAATTTGAAATCCTGAAAAATTGTTCCGATGTTTCGTCGAAAATACGGCAACAATCTTTGCTTGATTTCATCTATTGGCCTTTCGTTAAAATATACCCTTCCGGAAGTCGGCTGCAATTCGGCATAAATCAATTTCAACAGAGTTGATTTTCCGGCTCCGATTGTTCCGACAATAGAAACAAACTCTCCTTTCTTAATATCCAAATCCACATTCTTCAGAATTGCCGGACCATCTCCATATTTTTTTGTAACATTTTCAAATTTTATCATTTTTGTATTTTTTTATACTGATATTTTAACATTATTTTCTGATTGCCGCAAATTTCAAATATGAATGTATGAATTCATCCAGATTGCCTTCCAAAACTTTTTCCGCATCCGTTGTTTCAAATTTAGTGCGATGGTCTTTCACCATCTTGTATGGATGCAAAACATAGGAGCGGATCTGATTGCCCCATTCGGCGCTTTTGTGTTCGCCGCGCAGTTTTTGTTTTTCTTTTTCTTGATCCTCCAAAAATTTTTGATGCAATTTGGCCTTCAGAATTTTCATGGATTTTTCTTTATTCTGCGCTTGCGACCTTTCGTTTTGGCAATTCACAATAATTCCCGATGGCAAATGGGTGATGCGCACCGCGCTGGATGTTTTGTTGACGCTTTGACCGCCCGCTCCTGAAGATCGAAAGGTGTCTATTTTCAAATCATCCGGATTGATGACCACTTCTTTAATTTCTTCAATCACCGGCAAAATTTCTACCAATGCAAATGAGGTCTGGCGCAAGTTATCCGAATTGAACGGCGACAATCTGACTAAACGATGCACTCCGGCTTCGCCCTTGAGATATCCATAAGAATGCAGTCCTTCAATTTCAATGGTAGCACTTTTAATTCCCGCTTCTTCTCCTTTTGATTCATCCAAAACTCTGGCTTTAAAATTGTTTTTTTCCGCATAACGCAGGTACATCCTCATCAGCATTTCAGCCCAATCTTGCGCGTCCACTCCTCCAGCGCCGCTATGAATCGTCAGGATCGCGTCATTTTGGTCATATTCCCCGCTCAAAAGAGTTTGCAATTCCAATTGTTCAATGTCTTTTTCAAGATTTTCTATTTCTTTTTGAATTTCTTTTTCTGCTTCCGCATCGGAAATTTCCAGAAGTTCTGAAATATATTTCGCTTTGCTTTCAAGATTTTCCAGCTTCTCCACTACCGTTTTCAAATTTTCCAGTTCTTTCATGATTTCCGCCGCTTTTTGCGAATCATTCCAGAAATTTTGTTCAGCGGATATTTTTTCCAATTCGGAAATTCTTTTTTTCTTGCCGGCAACGTCAAAGATATTCCCGCAACTGCGGGATTTTAGATTGGATAAATTGGAGTTTTTCCTGAAATTCTTTCACAATAATTTAATTATAGCATATATATCCGCCATTTGACTATGGCAGAAACATATGATAAGCTTGTGTGTTGGATTTGTACTTTAATTTTAAAACAATAAAGGAGGACGCCAAATGAAACATTTCAAAGATTGCTTAAAACACAAGGCTTTTGATCCTACAAAAAGCCGCGGAAGAAGAAATATTTATCCTGACGACGATTCGGTATATTTTGATTGCATTGAACCTTTCAGACTATGCACGCACAAAATACTCAACAGTAAAGCTCGCCGAAGAGGAGATGACAAAACCCAAGTGCTTTGCGATCCGGAAAATCCGCATATCAGAACTCGTTCTCGTCACACCAATGAAGTTGTATCATTGTCCACCAAAATTGCTGAAATTACCGGATTAAACCCTTCTCTCTGTGAGGCTATCGCCCAAGGACACGATATTGGGCATGCTCCTTATGGCCATATGACTGAAAATTTTATCACACGGGTTACCGGAAAAAATTTCAAGCATGATACGTTTGGAGTGGTTGTTGCCCAATATATTGAAAGAAAAGGATGGGGAATGAATTTGAGTTATGAAGTGCTTAAAGGAATTTCTGTCCATTCCCGCGGAAGCAGTGAACTTTCTGTTGGAAATGATCTGCCTCTTGAATTCGATGTAGTAATGTTTTCAGATAAAATTGCCTACACATTTTCGGATGTTAATGACGCGATAAGATGCGGCCATTTTAAGGAAATAGATTTTCCGAAAGAAGTTTTAGAACTGGGAAAAAATCAGCGCGAGCGGACTTTTGCTTGTCTCAAAGCATTAATTGCGGAAAGCGCGGAAAGCGGAAAAATTTCTTTTTCCAAATCTGAAGTGTCTCAAAAATTTTTGAGTATCAGAAATTGGATGTATGAAAATTATTATCGTAAAGTAAATTGGTCGGTGCAAAAAGCCATTCTGGCTGAAACTTACGAATTTTTATCGCATGACGCTTTTTTTGAAGGATGCGACCCGGCCATTGTTCTGGCTTTAATGACTGATCGGGAATTAAATGAGTTAGGAAACATTTTTTTGCGAGGCCGCAGGCCAGGTTCGGAAGATATAAGAAATTTCAGTATTGCAGAAATCATTCCCTTCATCCGAGGAAAGAATATTAATTTTACTGATCCAGATTTGAATTGGTAAAAAATAAAGACTGTTTGAAAAACTCAAACAGTCTTTTTTAATTTATATTTTCCTATTCAAACAAAATCAATGCCAGCATGATTCCGATTCCCAGAAGAATGGAAAAAAATTGTCCGGCAGATTTTTTCGGATCGGTGTGTTTGTGCAGTTCCGGAATCAAATCCGAGCTAGCCACATAGATGAATCCACCGGCTGCGAAAGGCACGATAAAATTGGCCAGCCCTTTGGCGTTTATAGCCAAAATCAGCACCGCGCCGGCAAATGAGACTAAAGCAGTTAAAAAGTTGTAATAGAGGGCCTTTTTACGCGTAAAACCCCCATAAACCAATGACCCAAAGTTCCCGATTTCGTGAGGAATTTCGTGAAAAATGACTGCTAAAGCCGTGGCAAAACCCAAAGGCACGCTCACCAAAAAACTGCCCGCAATCACCAGTCCGTCAATAAAATTGTGCACAGAATCACCAACTAAAATAATATATGAAAACGGGTGGGGATGATTCGCCGATGGCACTTCGTGACAATGGCGCCAATGAACGAATTTTTCCAAAACGAAAAAAGCCAAGATACCCATCAAAATATAAACAGAAATTTCGGTGGTGTTTTTGACATCCGCGAAGGCCTGCGGAACCAAATGAATGAATGCGTCTCCCAACAGCGTGCCAGCCGACAAACTCACCAGATAAATCAAGATCTTTTCCAATTTTTCTTTTTTGATGGAAAGCGTGAAAACGCCGACTAATGATATTAGGCTGACGATTATTACAGATAATAATGTGTAGAACCAAATGTTTAACATAGTATAAATCTAAATTTCAAAATCCAAAGTACTCCAAATAAAATCCAAAACTAAAAACCTAAAAATTTAATCATTTGGATTTTGGTCATTGATTTGGAATAATTTGAGCTTTGGATTTAGGATTTTTTAAATATAGTTTTTAATAAGCTTTATGTGGTCTTCTTCCACTTGAGTCAGAGCAGTAAATAAAATTTTGATATTCTGCTCTTCACTGGCTTTGGCGAATTCAGCATAGAGTTCGGTGGCATGATTTTCCAATTCAATGGTTTTTTGAAAATTTTCCACTTCTTCTTCGCTGCATCCGCCAGCTGGCGGATTCGGCAACTCTATTTTTAGGATTTTCGTAACAATCACCGCGTGTTCCAATTCCACTTTCGCCAACCGCTTATACATCGCTTTGATTTCATATGTCTTGGCTTTGCTGGCCATGCACAAATAAATTGCATTAGCTTTTGTTTCCAAATCCAATGTTTCCAAAAGATTTTTCTTGTCGGTCTCGTTGATTTTCGTTTCCTGATTCAGAATCGGCAACGCTTCTTTCCCAATCTTGATGAAATGTTCCCGCGCGCCACAAAATGGACATTCGCTAGGTTTTCTTTCGCCGATATAGGCATCGCCGCAAATTTGACAGATATAGGTTTGCATATTATTGAATTATTTATAATTATCTTGTATATTCATTATACTACACTAAAACGCCGGAGTAGCTCAGCTGGCAGAGCAATGCTTTCGTAAAGCAGAGGTCGCGAGTTCGACTCTCGCCTCCGGCTCATCTCACAATGCTTTTTCGCCAGACGGCGGATAAACTCCACGCAGAGGTCGTGGTTTCAACCTACGGTTGATCACCCGTAGGGTGACAATTCCGACCGTGGGCTCATCACAAATCACACTGGCAATTTTCATTGCCGGTCAAACACTTCAATTCGCCGTATTTTTTGTCCACCATTTTTTGAATCTTTTTCAGATTCTTTTTGTTTTCCGGCGCAAAAAGATGTTTGAATCTCCCCTGCCCTTTCAAAAATTCTTCAATCGGTTTGCGATTTTTCACTTCATTATTCAAAACATATTTTCCGTTTTCAATTTCATAGAGCGGCCAAAAATTGGTCTCGGTCGCCAGTTTTCCATAGCTCACATATTGCGAAGACGGAAATTTCCATTCATTGGTGCAGGGTTGCAAAACCAGAAGGAATGACGGACCTTTCACCGCTAGGGCTTTTTGCACTTTTCTCCGCAAGTCCTCCTGATAGGCCGCATTGGCTTGCGCCGCATATTTCACATTGTGAGCCGAAACTATTTTTAAAATATCTTTGCGAAAAATTTCATTGCCCACATCCGTTTTGGAAGACGGCGTGGTTTGTGTGTCCGCGCCATAGGGCGAAGCACTGGATCTTTGCCCGCCGGTATTCATATAACCCTGATTGTCATAGCAAACATACAAAAAATCATGTCCTCTTTCAAGGGCGCCGGAAAGCGATTGCAAACCAATGTCATAGGTTCCGCCATCCCCCGCAAAAACAATAAATTTGGTTCGCTTTGTCGAACCATCCCGGGCTTGTCCCGGGATCCTCCCTTTTTTCCGCAACACTTTATATGCGGTTTCAACACCTGAAATCGTCGCCGCCGCATTTTCGAAAGCATTGTGGATATAGGGAATTTTCCAAGAAGTGTTGGGATAAATCGTAGTGGTCACTTCCAAACAGCCCGTGGCATTAGCCACCACCACCGGATCTTTGATTTCATCCAAAACCGCCCGCACAATAGCCGGAATTCCACATCCCGCGCAAGTGGAATGTCCTGATGATAAACTTTTGGTTAAATTTTTGTTCATTTTTGTTTTTAAAGATATTTTCTAGAAAAATTAAACTATATTTTTTTCTGATTTTTGCCGGTCATTTTAAATTCTTTCTGCGCTTTTTTCTTTTTCCGCAAGTCTTCTATATTAATAATATTGTTCCTTTCTTCAGGCTCCGTGGAATTTTCCGAATCCATTATTGCTTCGTTTGATTTTGATTCTGGAATAACCAATGAATCTTCTCTACTTGCTTCCGCTTTTTCTTCTTTCACGAAATCTTCCATATCTTGGATGGGTGAGGTTTCCTGCCTTTTTTTGGAGCCTCCAAAATGTCTTTCCTTTGTTAAAAATGATGCAAATTTTTTGAAAGTATTCATAAGAGGAGTTTTGACTGGCATTTTATCCAACAACTGATCCAGAGAATTGATAAACTTTTCATTTTTCTCTTTATTCACCAACTCTTCCACTTTGTCTCGTAAGCCTCCTGTTCGAGTTACATAATCCAATCCAAGTTCACCGCTTCGGACTAAATTAATAATTTTTATCTGATGATCCGGCTTATAAGCGCCTTTTGATCCAATTATTTCTTTTTCCGTTTTTATTTCATTGTATAGTTCTTCAAAGCTATTTGCCTTAGAAAATCTGTCTTCCGGCATCGCTTTTATTTCCATCCTTTCGGTCTTTTTTACGCCTTCAAATTTCTTTCCGCATTGCCCGCAGAATTTGGAACCCAGAGGACTTTCTTTTCCACACTCCATACATACCGTAGTTTTTTCAATATTTTCCGAATCAGCAATTATTTCTTTTGGCTTTTCTTCCATCACTATTTCTTCCGGGGTTTCAGTTATTTCTTCTTTCGCATCTTCTTGTTTTCCTTTTTCCACTATCTTATCGGCTTTTTCCATGGCAATTTCCGCCGCTGTTTTCAATGGTGTTGATTCCGGTTGTTTTTCCCCCGTGAGACCGACTTTTTCCATAGCAACTTCTTGAGCGGTTTTTAACGTTCTTTCCGGATTATCGGAAATTTCAATTTTGCCACGAGTTAATTTCAATTCATTAATTTTTGCTTGTTTTTCTTCAACCGACTTGGAAACATTCAGTCCCATCTTTTTGCCAATTTCTGCAATTTTGTCAGCATCGCTGGTCTGGCTGTTTATATCCAGATCCATCCTTTTCACTTTTTCCATGGCAATTTCAGAAGCACTTTTCAATTCGGCAGGCGCTTCTTTTTTTGGTTCGCCAACTTTTTCCATTGCCAATTCAACCAAGCTCTTTAATTCGGAAGATTCTTCTTGCTTTGGTTCACTAGCTTTTTCCATAGCTAGTTGCGCAGAACTTTTTAATGTTCCAGATTCACTCTCGAAGCCCATATATTTTTTGATTTAATTGTTATTTAAGAAGAAAAAGACTTTCTTTTTAATCTAGCATAAAATTAATAATTTGTCAATAGGTAAACCTTTTTATGCGATATAGTTAATTTTACCTTTATTGTAGCCTTTTTTCTCTAAATCTTCAAAAACTTTTTCAATATCTTTTTGAAAAATATCCCGTCCTCCTAAACCATAAATATAGCTTGCGGGTTTTAGCTTATAGCTTTTAATTTGATTTAGAGAATTAATTATTTCCGAATAGAGAGGTGGAAATGTTCCGATTGACATCGCCCGATCCAAAACTGCCACATTTTTTGCGTGACTCAAAATATAACCTATTTCATCGTGCGGAAATGGACGGAATAATTTTATTTTAAGGATTCCCACTTTTTTTCCAAGACCACGAAGTTTATCAACTGCTTCCTTGGCAGTTCCGGCAGTGGAACCCGCCAAAACAATAATGGAATCCGCGTCTTCCGTTCGATAACCCTCAAAAAAATCATGAAACCGTCCGGAAATTTTTTCAAATTCAAATGCAATATTTTTGTATTCCGAAAAAATATTTTGCATGAATTCTGCTTGAGCAATTTTGAATTCAAAATAAGAATTCGGCATTCCCACCGGTCCGAGAGTTAAAGGTTTTTTTATGTTGAGCAAATAATCTTCAGGTTGATATTCCCCCACTATTTTTTTCACGAATTCGTCAGACAGTATTTCCACATTTTCAATTGAATGCGAGGTGATAAATCCATCCATAATCACCATCACAGGCACATTGGTTTTCTCCGCTAATTTCATTCCGATAATTGTGTTGTCATAAACCTCTTGAACATTTTCACAAAAAATCTGCGCCCATCCGGTGTCTCTGGCTCCCATCACATCGCTGTGATCACAATGGATGTTGAGAGGCGCGCTCAAAGCCCTGGCCGAAACCAACATCATAATCGGCAAATTCATTCCGCTGGCAATATAGAGCATTTCATTCATCAATGCCATCCCCTGCGAGCTCGTCGCCGTCACAGTTCTGGCTCCCGCCGCTGAAGAACCGATGCAAGCGCTCATCGCGCTATGCTCTGATTCAACGGTGATTATTTCCGTATCCACCAAGCCCTTGGCTTGAATTTTGGCAAAATTAAAAATAATCGGGGTTTGCGGCGTAATCGGATAAATCGGCATCACATCAGGATTGATTTGCCGAAGCGCTTCCGCTGATACCGCTCCGCCAGTCATAGCAATTTTTTTAGTATCATTTTTCATTTTATTTTTTCCATAATAATGGCCCGCGCAGGACAAACGGCCGCGCAAACTCCACAGCCTTTGCAAAAATCATAATCAACCTTCGCAATTTTTTTATTTTCACTTTCTGCTTTTTTGTTAGTTGTTAGTTGTCGGTTGTAAGTTGTAAGTTCGATTGTCGCTTCAGGACAAAATTTCACGCAAGTTCCACAAGCAGTGCATTTTTCTTCATCCACTTTCGGAGACATATAACGCCAATCCCCCGTTTTGGGAATTTTTTTGGAATCATATTTTATGACAGGATTTTTCTCCATAATTTTGTTATTTCTCTAGTAAATTTTCAAAATAATCTGTAGATTTTAATTCGCAGATTCGCATCCATTCGCCCGCCTCGCATCGAAGAGCAAATGCAAGTCGAGGCGGGTAGTTTCGCATCGGTTTTACATTGAATCATAACCCGCCTGAATTGCCATAATATTTTTGTCAGTCATTTCCCGCCCAATTTTCGCTTCAAAAACTTTTTTGAATTCTTCAATAATATTTTCCAACTTCACTATTTCCGTAACTTGGACAAGTTTTCCCAAAATGACTGAGTTGGGGCGCGGCTGGCCGATTATTTTTAGTGATATTCCAGAAGCATCAATTGTATGGGTTTTTCCTTTGAAGTCTTTCAATAATTTCGCAATCTCTTCAGGTTTTTTTGTGCTATTAACAACCAAAGATTCATCATTATCCAAATTTTTTGTCACATCTTGGTTGGTGAGCAAAGTTTCATCCAAAACCACAACCACATCCGGATCAACAATTGGTTCATGAATCCTGATCTCTTTGTCAGAAATTCGAACATATGCTTTTGTTGGCGCTCCGCTTCTTTCGGGACCGAAATAAGGAAAAGCTTGGACGAATTTTCCCTCCTTGACCGCTGCTTGCGCAACAATCTCTGAAATAACTTTAGCCCCCTGTCCTCCTCGGCCAAAAAAAATAATATCAAAATTATCTTTATGCATTTTCATATGCAAATTATACCACAAAAAAACTTTTTGCGGAATAAAAAAGAGGCGGACTCTATGATTTGCCGCCTCTGATTTTACTACAAGTGAAATTGATATTTATTTTGCCAGCTCTTTGTCAATTATCCCTTTCATTGTCGCATAATCAACTGCGCCACTTTCAAATTGGCTATTGATAAAAGTTGCGGGAGTTCCGGAAACTCCGAAATTTTGCCCTTCTTTCAGATTATTGCTAATCTTATCCTGATATTTTTTGCTATCCAAACATTGATTGAATTGAGAAGCATTCAACCCTAATTTAACGGCATAATTTTTAAAGCTTTGCGTTCCGGTAGTTTTTCCCCATGTAGTTTGCTGGTCAAAAAGATTATTGGCATAAGCCAAAAATTTTCCTTGTTCCGCGGCGCATTCTGACGCTAAAGCCGCATTATTGGCTTGGGAATGGAAACTGAGCGGAAATTGCTTGTAGACATACAATATTTTATCTCCATATTCTTGAATGGCTTTTTGAACTGATGGATGAAAAGCTTTGCAATATGGACATTGAAAATCGGAAAACTCCATTATTTTTACTTTAGCGTCAGGATTTCCAATTTTTATATCCGTATCAGTTATCGCCGGAAGTTCAAGATATTTTCCGGCCGGAAGTCCGATTTCAGCGGTATTGAGAGAATATTGATCGTTTGTTTTTGCCAAAACCTGAGAAGCTTTTTGAAAAAAATCAGTTTTCTCCACATCCGCAGAAAATATGAAAGCAGGAATAGTTTTTACCGAAAAATCTTTAACAACTTTTTTTCCTTCGTCCGACTTCATATCGACTTTTTGGATAAGAGCGGTGGGCATAATTCTGTGAAGCCAAGCTACAGCCTCATCAGGCTTGCAGGCATCGCAGGTGTCATCTGAAATCACTCTAACTTTCACGATTGAATCAGGATAAGCTACCCAAGTTTTTCCTCCAGATTGAAAAATATCCGCTTGGGAATTTTTTCCAAAAACCGCATTACCTTTTATCATTTGCAACGCATCCACAAAAATACTGCCCACAAACAGTCCTGACAGCAAAATTACCAATGAAATTAAATTTTTCATCTTTTTGCTATTTTTTGCTTCATCATTTCCATCAATTTCCTCGACGATAGCTTCTTCGAAAATCATTTCCTCTTGAATTTCATCTTTTTGGTTTTCTTTCATAGTTGTTATTTTAATGTGTTAAAAAGTTAATATGTTGAAATACTAAAATGTTAATATTTTATTGTCCGCAGCTCCCGCCTCCGGTATTGAGTCCCGCTCCACCGGCAGAAGCTCCCTTGGCTGCCAAATCTTTTTCAATTTGAGCAAAATCAAAAGATTGTTTGGCATACATATTGCCGTCGGCAATATTAATTCTTTTGGCTGCTTCGGTTTTCACCACCATTCCCAATAAAATTCCGATAATCAAAAGCATCCAGGTTTCTCCTGAAACTTTCTTGAGATCTTTTAACCAATTTTTTTTTGGTTTTTCATTAATATCCGGAATAGTCAGATATTCTATTTCTGTTTCTTGGATTTCTTTTTCGTTTTCCATAAATTATATTAATTTTTTACCTGACTAATATTAACATAAGCAAATAAATGCAACAATATTGCGGATTTTGATTATTATTGTGTAATATCTATTCTTTTCTCAGGGCTTCCATCGGAGACATTTTTGATGCTTTTAACGCGGGATAATAACCAAAAATTATTCCGACTGCCGCGGAAAATCCAAAGCCAATGAGAACCGCGTCCTGCATAACGGTAAATTTTATTGCATACCCCATTCGCGCAACCACAATTGTCGCGATTTGAGAAATCAAAAATCCAATCAAAACTCCGATGATTCCGCCGAGAATAGTGATAAAAATAGATTCAAAGAGAAATTGTTTCAGAATATTGGAATTTCTGGCGCCCACCGCCTTTCGCAAACCTATTTCAAAAGTTCTTTCTGTCACCGCCACATACATAATATTCATTATTCCCACTCCGCCGACAATCAACGAAATGGAAGTGAGCGCCAAAAGAAGAATATTAAGTGTGGAAAAAACTTTTCCCAGCATATCTTTGGCTTCCGCAATGGAATTGACCGCGAAATCTTCATCGTCAATATTTTCAATTTTATGCTGAACCCGCATAGTTTCCGTCATTTCTTGAATTGTCAGATCCAATTTATTCACATCCTTCATTTTGAAAATGGCAAATTGAACATGCTCCACTCCCATAATTTTTTTCTGCAAAGTTCGCAGTGGAATATACAGCGTATTGTCAAAATTGAAAAATCCGGCCGATCCTCTTTTTTTCAGCGTTCCCACCACTCGATAAGTCTGTCCTTTTATTTTGATATTTTTTCCGATAGCGTCCTCTTCTCCAAAAAAATATTGTTTGACATCGTAACCCAAGACTGCAAGTTGTTTCAAACTTTTATCATCTTCGTCACTAAACATCGTACCCGATTCTATTTCCGCTTTTTTGTCAACCTCTGTCACTCCAGCCGTAAAACCCATAATTAAAGACTGTTTGTTTTTTCCTTGAAAACTCACGATTTGCTGGCTAAAAACTCCTGCATACCAAGAATCAATGTTGGATAATTTTGCAATCGCTTCCGCATCTTCCACTTTCAGAGTAGTAATCTGCGTTCCGCCTACTTGCCCGGAAGCATTCTGCGAAGAAGTTTTGGAGGTTTTCGGAACCTTCACTTCCACTTGAACAATATCGGTTCCAAAAGCTTCCACTTGGCCGATAACAAAACCTTTTACTCCCGCGCCCAAAGACAAAACCAAAATAACCGAAGTCACTCCGATAACAATTCCCAAAAGCGACAAAATCGTCTTGCCGATGTTGGATCGCAGGTTATGAAACGCCATTTTTATGGAAACAAATATTTCGTGCATAATATGTTTTTAAATTTACAATAATCAATTTACAATTTTCATTAATTTTATGCCACTTTAATTCTTTATTTTCTTATTCTCTAATTCGCACGAATTAGAGATAGTGGAATATTACTATGTCCAATCTATTGTAATTATCATCATTCCACGGCCGTGGAATTATGAGGAATTTTGAAAAGTTTTTTATTTTGTGTTATTTGCCGACGGCCGTCGGTTCAGGACACATTTGTAATTTATTCGATGCCAGTCCTCGATTAGTTTAAAATCATACTTTTTATTTCTTCCGCTACTTTATCGGCAAAAGATTCAATGTTTTCATGGTCTTTGAGAATAATTCTTTTTACTCCCCTCTTTTTGGCCTCTTCGTTCCATTCAGGAATGGCGGAAATAGAGATTATTTTATCTACCCCAAATTTTTCAAAATCCAAAACATGAAATGATCCGCAGGATTTGCAATCACGATCCAGAAGAATAATGTCGAAATCCATTTTGGTATTGTTGATATATTCTTCCACTTGAGTATATTCCGAGAGCACGGTGACGGCAATGTCTCCCTTTTTCAATTTTTCTTCCAGTTGCCCGATGCGATTGAGCAAAAAAGAAAGAGTTCGCAAATCATCTTCAAGAATAAGGACACGAAAAGTATTCATAGGTTTGGAATCATATTTCCCATCCGCTTTTCCGGAATAAAAATCTTTCAGCCTGTTTTCAATTTCTTGATCTCTGTCCATTCTTTTATTTTATAAAATTTTTATTAATTTTTATCTTTTATTTTTTTCTCCACTTTTTTCTCCAGCAGTTTAATGTTTTCCAAATATGCTTTTTCAACGGGAGAAAGTGTTTTCGCTTGAAATTTTTTATACTCATTTTCTGCTTTTTCTATGGCTTTTTTATGTGTTACTTTTCCAGCATCAATCAAAACCCCTTCGCCATAATCAGAAAGTAATTTATCTAAAGATGCAATATGATCTGCCATATGCATTACTTTCTGATCCATGGCGCGCAATTCTGCCAATTCAAAATATGCCGAGACAAGTCTGTTTAATTTTTCTAACTCTTGCGCCGACAAATAATTTTTAGCAATTTTTACTTCTTCTAATACAGGTAAATCTCCCTCAAAAACTGTCAGACCCATAAATTCTTTATCGCTACTAGCACGATTGTAAATAATTTCTGCTGCTGTTTCTTTATGCACAGCATAGTGCAATTTGTTTTGCACAATTTTGAAAAACTTAATTGAATATAGAGATTTTGGATCATAATCCGCGCTTGTGGCATAGAGATCTAAAACTTGTCTATACAACATCTTTTCACTAGATCGAATATCACGGATGCGAGACAAGAGCTTCTTCCAATATAAGCCACCGCCATTGTTTTTCAAAAATTCATCATTCATCGTAAATCCAAAAATAAGATATTCGCGAAGTCTCGCTGTAGCCCACTGGCGAAAGCGAGTGGCAATATCCGACTTTATTCTGTAACCCAGAGAGATAATCATATCTAGGTTATAGTGTTCAATATCTCTGGAAACACCGCGACTTCCTTCATTTTGAACTGTTCGGAAATTCCGAACAGTTGCTTCCTTTTGTAATTCTTTTTCCGTAAAGATATTTTTTATATGTTCGCTTACATTTGCCTTACTTGACTGAAAAAGTTCGACGAGTTGCGATTGTGATAGCCATACTGTCTCACTCTCAACACGCACCTCGATACTAGTCGCCCCATCCGCGCCTTCATAGATAATTATCTCACCGGAATTATTATTATTTGTCATATTATTTTTACCTTAACTGGTCATGAAATTATTTTTTGAAAACTTTATCAAATTCCTCATTATCCTACGGCCGTGGAATTATGAGTAATTTTGAAAATTTTTATTTTGTGTCATTTGGATACGGCCGTCAGCAAATGACACATTCGTAAATTAGTTGAGGACCGTCCTTGATTAGTTCAAAATCATACTTTTAATTTCGTCCGCGCAAAAATAAAAAAGGGTTTATAATATGATGAACCAGTTTCTTCTTTTAAATTTCCAATCTTACATTTTGGACATTTTGTTACATTGTAACCAATAAGCTGATCTTTTCCACACTTCGGGCATTTAGTTTCTTCATCGTTAAAAATCCCAACTTTTTCGTTGCAGACGACGCAGAAGTAACTACTTGGTCCCTCGTCCATTAATTGTGATTCTCTGCGCATTCTGTGGAAAGATGTAAATTTGAAATCGCAATTGTTGCAAAAATGGATAATTGCTTGTGCCATAGTATTATATATAAAATAATTAAATTATTTTTTTAGTTGAAAAATAAAAATGGAAATTATTAAAAATATAGCGGTTGCAATATCAATAATTGCCCAAGTGCTTCTTCCAAAATGAAGAGGAAGAAACGGATTAAACAACACCGCGATTATACCATAAATCCAGATCCATTTTTCTTGTTTCGTTTTATACGCCAGCCATGCCAGATAGATTCCAGAAACGCATACAATAAACCGCAATAAAACAAAAAAATCATACGTCCAACCATCAAATCCGGCTAACAAAAGAAATGCTGAGGATACACCAATGATTATGTTTTTTTGTTTATTCATTTGCCGATTAAGTATTTTTTGGTTCTGTGAATTCACAAAACTTTTTATACTTTCTATCAAATTCAACGGAATTAATGTCAAAAGAAATTAGTAGAAGATTAATTGCTTTAATATTATATTCCATTGCATTTGATGATTTTATGTTGGCTTGCTCTCTGGTATTTTCAAGAAAATATTTTAAATTCCCTAAATAATCATTTTCGGATGCCTTCTCTATTTCTTCTCTAGTCATTTTATAACTAAGCGCTTTCATTTTTAGTAATTCATATTTTAAATCTTTTACTTTTTCTCTGTAATGGAAGAACATAATTAAGATTGTCCACCACATGATAAATATCATTAAATCTCCCAACAGGAGAAATTCATCTTCCGATTCTCTAGATATAACAGTATCTCCTCCAATAAAATACAAAATAGGCACACTAAACGCTAAAAATACATACGATAAAAAAGACAAAATGCCGTTTTTACCACATTCTGGACAATGCCAAGAACCAAAATGTTTATCGTTATCGCAGCTACTCATAATTTTATTTGAAGTTAATATTTTATAGCCTTATCGTCCAAAAGCGCGAGAAAAAGCGTCTGTTTTTAGCTGCTCAGAAATAGCGCTTAATTCACTTGAAATATCCTTTAAATAGAAGCCTGTGTCACCTAAATTACTGGAATCAATTTCAGATGCAATATCATCAATTGAAGATAATCCTTTATCAATGTTGGATAATTTAATTGCAATTAATGTAAAAACTATTCCAATCCAAACACAGAAAAAAGCTATTAATATTTCTTTATTGTTTTTGATAAATCCATTCATATATTTTATTAATTAATTATTATTTAAAAAAACATTCTAATATCAAAATTAATTTATAAATTATTTATAGCATTCATTTCTAGCTTGGATTCTATTGGCATTTAAAAAATCAAAAAGTGAATCAGCATTACTGGCGGGCTTTACTCGTGATGCTCTTTCTTCATAAACCGCATCGGCATTAGCCAAGCATTTACTTAGGGCTGCGCTAACTACGCCTTGCTGTTTCTTTTTTATTTCTGCTTGTTGATTAGCTTCATTAATAATCTCTTGCTGTTTTTCCTCCTCTGCCTTTTGCTTATCTGCTTCTCTTATTTGATTTTCCTGTTCTATTCTTAATTGATCAGTTTTTTCTTGTTCGATTTTGGCTTCCAGTTCTAATTTAACAATATCCATGCTTGCCTTTTGTTTTTGAGGCAAAAACACGGCAAGATAATAAGCACCTGCAATAAATAAAGCTACAATTCCTACTGCAGAAGTTATTAATAAAATTATTTTTTTCATAAATTTAAGTTAAAAAATTTATTCATATAATTATTTTTCCTTATGGGAAATTACGCCTAAAAATTTTAGTAAGCTTTCTAATTTTCTTTGAGCATTACTTTCGTCATAATTTATGATTATTCCATTGACCCTTTTCAAAATTTGTAAAGGGTTGTTATATTTTTTAATGGAAATTTTTTGTTCCTTTTTTATCGCTGGAAATAAATCCCTAACTTCATCAATTACCTTTTCAATTTTTTTTAAAGCTTCAGAAGCTTTTTCGTTGTTTTCCATATTTTTATTATTAAAATTTATTTCCCTATCTTTATCCTACCCCAAAATCCCATTTTTTCAAATTTTCCCAATTTTCCAAATCTCCCCTTTTCCAACCCCCTCTTTTCCCACCACCTCTTTTTTTCCACCCCCTCCTTTTTTCTCCAACCCGCCAATTAGTAAATCGGTTTAAACCGCTTTACTATTTATCTATTTAGGATAGATGCAGTAAATAACAAATGCGAATTTAAGCATGCCTACCTCAATAATCTATTTATTCTTTTGAACAAATTGGTTTTTTGTTTCATTTTTGACATTTCTCCAATAACAGATTTCAATTGCCGTTTTTGTTTCAAATTGGAATTTTTTATAATATTTTCCAGCAAAATTTCAGGCCAGTAATAGGCAGGATACCGTTTTTTGATAGAACCCCACTCTTCCGGATTATAGTATCCTTCATTTTCTTTTATCTCCAATTCAGCATCCCCCATCCGATCAATAGCTTTGCGATATCCTTCTCCGGAAATTCGAAGCCATTCCTGCACTTTTGCGATAGTAGGTCTGGACACCTTCAATTTTTCCACTACTTCATCATAAGTAAGTCCTTTAATAAGCAGTTGGGCAATTTTCAATCGTTTGGCAATCATTTCCGCTTCCTGATAGGTTAGCAAATCTCGGAGAAATTCCGCCGCCTCTTTCTCATTTTTTATTTTGGAAGTCGCCAAACAAAGTTGATAAAAAAACTTTTCTATTTCTTTTTTTGACAATTTTGCACTTTTTCTTGACATAAAATAATTATATCACTACTTGACAATTAGTAAATCGGTTTAAACCGCTTTACTATTTTACAATATTCGATGGTTAAAAAAATCTTCCACTTATTCATATCGTAGGGCTTCCATTGGTGAAACTTTTGAAGCTTTTCTTGCATGCCCGCCTGCATCGCTAGTAAATTTTAGTACTATAAAAAATAATTAAGCTACTCGTATCTTAAAGCCTCCATCGGGCTTACTCGTGAAGCCTTGCGGGCAGGATAAAGTCCAAAAATTATTCCGATTAAAATTGAAACTAAAACTGCCACAGCAATTGATTGGAACGAAATGAGAAATTCCCAGCTATATCCCAATGACTGAATAATTTTCGCGGCGATAAAAGCTACCAAAATTCCCAAAATAATTCCGATAATTCCTCCTAAAAGAGAAACTGAGGCCGATTCTACCAAAAATTGCGACATTATTTCCCCATTTTTGGCTCCTACGGCTTTTCGGAGTCCCACTTCTCGAATTCTTTGGCCGACCGCAATCAGCATTATATTCATAATTCCCACTCCGCCGACAATCAAAGAAATTGTGCCGACTGCCAAAAGAAAATATCTGAGAACATCCGTCACTTTACCGATAGTTTCCAAAGCGGCCGCCTGATCGCGGACAGAAAAATCATCATTCGCCGGATCATCAATATGATGTCGGTTGCGAAGAGTAATTTCCACATTATTAATTGCGGAAGGAATTAGATCGGGACTTTTTACTTTCAAACGGGCAAAACCCAAATGATTGATGCCCAAAATTATTTTTTGCGCGGTTTTCAGTGGAATAAAAACCGTATCGTCTTGGCTTGATGCGCCAAAAGCGGCCGACCCTCTTTCTTTGAATATTCCGATAATCGTAAAATTTTCGTCATTGATTTTTATTTTTTGGTTGAGTGGATCATTTTTTTCAAAAATATCTTTAGCAATCTGACTGCCCAAAACGGCAAATCGCGACATATTAGCTTCCTCTTCAGAATTGAAAAATCTTCCATAGGCAATATCCGCGCTTTCAACATTAATATAATTGGTAGTAGTTCCCGTAAAAGATGCGTTTTTGCTCACGCTATTCCAAGCAATCGAAGCAGTGCCCATCACATATCCAGCACCGTCTTCCACTTCAGGAATATTTTTTTTGTTCGTTATTGCCAAAAGATCATCATAGGTAAAAGTGGTGGTTGAAATTCCCATTAGTGCTGGCGGAGGTCCTTCTTTTTCGGATGCTCCCGGCAAAATTCCAATCAAATTGGATCCGATGCCTTTCACCTGATCCAAAATAAGCCCTTGCGCCGAAAGACCGATGGACATAATAATAATTACCGAAGCCACACCAATAATAACTCCCAAAATTGTTAAAAAAGAGCGGAATTTCGCCGCCATCAGATTTTTGTAGGAAATTTTTATAGGATTCAAGAACCTCATATAAAATATCAAATGTAAAATCTCAAAAATAAATCTTAAAAATCAAAAGCTATCTTTTATTTTTCATCGTTATTATACTAGCTGCTAAAATATTTGCTAACTCCCCTGTTTCTTTTAATATTTTTTCAGATTCAGTATGATTAGCTTTTTTTGTATCTCTTAATAATCCAATCCATAGCTTTGACTCATTTGCTGATTTTAGAGAGTGTGTATAAAAATTTATATAATCTTTTTTTGAACTGGCTGACTTTGCCTCTACTAAATTGGCAGTCACTGATGTTCCACTTCGTAAAAGTTGTTTACCAATAATCTGACCGGCATTATCATTACGTTGTATTTTTTCAACAAAATTTATTATTTCTATCGCATACCTATATGCCCGCGCATAAAAAGCATTTTTAAAATCGTCTTTTTTCATTTTAATTTTAAGATTTTATTTTTAGTTTTGAGAT